>JAABUN010000878.1_pt1 | contig 73549 bp, 58 predicted proteins | sample 5559311 | NCBI WGS metagenome assembly JAABUN01 (sample SAMN10711877, study PRJNA513370) | rock metagenome | isolation source: Antarctica rocks | place: Antarctica: Victoria Land, Siegfried Peak sud | reverse complement strand
AATATCGCGGCAAGCATAAAAACTATGAGAAGACTTGGAAACTGGTTTCAGCAATTGTCAATTTGAAACTTTCGACTCGTCATCTCAAATTTGCTTCTCCTTAATCTATTTTGGAAAGATGTCTAATCAATAAATTTATTCAATTCGGCACATCTTGAACACTTGGCACATCAGTGCGCACCAAACGAAAAAGGCAAGCCTTTTGACTTGCCTTAGAACTTTTCTAAGTTGTTGATTTTATAAAGGTTAAGGTGGTGGAGTCGAGGGGGATCGAACCCCTGACCTCATGACTGCCAGTCATGCGCTCTCCCAGCTGAGCTACGACCCCAAATGTCAATTAAAAATTAAAAATTAAAAATGCAAAATTAAGCAATTTAGTCATCAAAGAAAAAAGTTAGCGCAATCGGTTGAGGCAAGTCAAGCTATGAGAGAATTCAATTTTTAAATTTTAATTTTTATTTTCTCATTTGCCACTTATTTTCCTTTGAAAACCGGCTTGCGTTTTTCCAAAAACGCTGCTACGCCTTCTTCCTTGTCTTCGGTTGAAAAGCAGATTGCAAATAAATCGACTTCTCGGCGCAAGCCTTCGTCCAAATTTGAACGCGAGGCGAGCTTGACAGCTTCTTTTGCCATTTGCAGGGCAATCGGACTTTTTTCAGCTATTTTATTTGCCAGCTCAAGCGTTTTCGTTTCCAATTCTTCCGGCGGAAAAACGTGATTGACAAGACCTAAATTCAAAGCCGTCGGCGCATCAATCATCTCGCCCGCCAAAATTATTTCCATCGCCTTGCCTTCGCCGACGAGCCGTGTCAGACGCTGCGTTCCGCCGCCGCCGGGAATAATTCCCAAGTTTATTTCCGGTTGTCCGAAGCGGGCTTTTTCGCTTGCCAGACGAAGGTCGCAAGCCAGCGCGAGTTCGCAACCGCCGCCCAGACAAAAACCGTTTATCATTGCAATTACAGGTTTCGGAAAATTGTCAATCGAATTAAAAAGCGAACGCTCGTAAAATACGTTTCGTTGAGTAATCGCGGTTTGTCCGGCGAACTCCGAGATGTCCGCGCCGGCGACAAAAGATTTTTCGCCCGCGCCAGTGATAACGACAACGCGGATTTCCGCATCGTTTCTCAATTGGTCGAGCGCGGCAACGCCTTCCGCATGAACTTTGGAATTCAAGGCGTTGAGCTTGTCGGGACGATTGATGGTTAAAACGGCAATACTTTCGCGCTTTTCCAACAAAATTGTTTCGTAATTCGGCATAAGATATATAAACGAAATTAACAAAAGACAAAGAATAAAGGAAATTATTTCAATACTTTTGCCCTTTTACTAAGAGCAAAGCCACTACCTCTGGTAGTGGTTTCGGCTACCCAACAAAAGGCAAAAGTGGCAAACAAACCAAAATATATCAAGCTCAAGAATTAAAAAGTTAGATAGAAATAAGAATGAGCCGAATAATCAAAAAAACATTTGCCTTCATTCAACTAAAAAGAGGTTGAAGTTCTTCATTATTCAGACTCTTCAATTACCACGTTTGTTGAGAGAAGAAAAGAAGACTTCATCTTCATTCAACAGCACCAACGCACCTTCTAGGGCGAACATCCAAAGCCACCGCCTCTGGCGGTGGTAATTTTACTTTTTACAAGTTAATAAGTTATACCTAAAAATTCGTAAATATAAAAGTGAAATTGAACTGTTCGCGCCTTTGTTCGCTAACTCGTCGTTTGATAGTTATACTGTAGGCATATATCAAAGACAATACATTTATTGTCGGAAAACAATTTTTAATTTTGTGGAGATGCAGGAAGTTTTATGTCGCAAACGGAAATCAATCGCAAAGTCGTTATTTTAGGTTCGGGTCCCGCGGGTTTGACAGCGGCGATCTATGCGTCACGGGCGCAGCTTGAGCCGATTGTTATTGACGGACCGCAGCCGGGCGGACAATTGACGATTACTACTGATGTCGAAAATTATCCCGGATTTTCCAAAGGAATTATGGGACCGGAATTGATGAACGAATTTCGCGCTCAAGCCGAACGCTTCGGCACGGAGATTCTAAACGTCTGGATTGATAAACTTGATTTATCGAAAAGACCTTTCACGCTTTTCGGTAAAGAGAGCGCGGACAGCGAAGAAATCACGACGATTATCAAAGCCGAAACTTTAATCATTTCAACCGGCGCGTCTGCAAAATGGATCGGCGTAAAAGGCGAAGAACCCGCGCCTGAAGGCTTGGGCGGCAATGGCGTTTCGGCGTGCGCGACGTGCGACGGCTTCTTTTTTCGCGGCAAGCCCGTCGTCATCGTCGGCGGCGGCGATACGGCGATGGAAGAAGCAATGTTTTTAACGCGCTTTGCCTCGAAAGTTAGCTTGATGCACCGCCGCGATTCGTTTCGCGCATCGAAAATTATGCAGGAGCGCGTGTTTAATAACGAGAAAATTGAGGTTATCTGGAACACGGAAATCAAGGAAATTCTCGGCACGAAGGAAGAAGGCGTTACGGGCGTAAAGATTTACAATAATCAAAAAAAGGAAGAAAGCATTTTTCCGACACAGGGCGTTTTCGTCGCCATCGGACACAAACCGAACACCGACCTGTTCAAAGATTGGCTGGAAATGGATGAAGTCGGCTATTTGAAAACTGAAGGACGCACGATGAAAACCAACATCGAAGGCGTTTTTGCCTGCGGCGACGCGCAGGATTCATATTATCGGCAAGCGGTTACGGCGGCTGGAACAGGCTGTATGGCGGCGATTGATGCCGAAAGATTCTTGGTCGAACACGGTGAAGCGGTGAAGAATACGGAAACCAACTGGTAAATAAAATTTCAAAGTAAAAAGTAAAAAGTAAAAAAATGCGAATCAGTAGTTGAAAACGAGCAAGTAGAAGGCGACGGCAAGTTTTCCCCAACAGTGTATCATTAAGGCATCTGCCGAACGAACTTTGGAGGCAGTTTGAATTTGGGTTTTCTCGTTAATCCAGTTGAAAAGGCTTTCAATCGGTTGGCGGAATTTGCTGATGAGGCGATTGTGATATTTTTCAAATTTGGTTAAATCTTTGCCTTTCGGCTTTTTGTATCCAGTATAAAGATGAGTATTTTGTTGGTTAACAGACAGTTGAAACTCAGATTCGGGATAAGCGAGGTCGGCGATGAGAGTGGTATTCGGCAGTTTGAGATGTTGTTCACGAGCGGCAGTTGAGTCGTGATGTGAGGCTTCACACAACCAAATTTGGGTTGGATTGGGGAGTTGAGCAAAGCGTCTTTCGGCGAGGTAGTGAAGGCGCACGCCGTGAAAATAAGTTTTTTTCGCCGCGCAATAGCCCGTATTGGCTAATTGACGGGCGACTTTGGCAGAGTAAGCGTGTCCGTTTTGAGCAAGCATCACCGGCATTGAGTCAATCAGATGATCAATTTCGGGATTCTGGGTGGCGTGCAGGTAAGTGAACAATTCGGCACCGACACTTTGAAAAGTCGGCTCTAATAAATTTAAGCGATAACAGAAAGTCTGATAACTCGGCAGGGCGGGAAACCACGCCGCCCAATACTCAACAATCAAATTGTAGATTTGGTGTTTCGTGAATTTGTCATTAAGATGACCGAAAAACCAGATGCAGACGAGTTCTTGATCGGTAAATTTGGGTTTGGAATTATTGCTCGTGCGTTGAAAACAAGTGTCGGAACGGGTATCGTAAATTTGACAGACAAACAAATAAAGTTGAATTAGTTGATTTTCCATAAGTAAGAAAATTTTACCAATCAACTTGTTTGTCTGTCTTTTCAACTACTGATTCGCATAAAAGCCGTTAAGGTAAAAACGATTGTTTATCAAAGAAGATTCTTCACTTTTTACTTTTTTACTTTGAAATTTTATTTCGCCCATTCGTCCGCAATCGTTACATCGACCTTGACGGGAACTTGTTTAATATAATCTTCGCCCGCCGCGCACATCGCTTTTTCAAGCATTTCCGCCGTCGCTTCGGCTTCCGCCGCATCCGCTTCGACGATAATTTCGTCGTGGACGATATTCACCAGACGCGCCGAAGTTCCGCGAATCTTATCGTGTAAAAGCCGCAAAGCGCGTTTCAAAATGTCGGCACTTTGTCCCTGAATCGGCATGTTTTTTCCGTTTCTCTGTGCCAGCGAAATTGCTTTACGGTCGTCTTCATCAAAGCGAAAACGCATCATTCTGCCGGTCGCAGTTCGCGCTGTTCGGTCGGTTATAACCTTTCGCGCCGCATCGCGCAGCCACGCATCGAGTCCGCGATACGTCGCAAAATAGCGGCGCATAATGTCTTCGGCGGTGGTTTGTGAAACTCCGGTCATCAGCGCGAATCTTTGCGAGCCGATGCCGTAAACGACACCGAAATTCAGGCGTTTGGCAAAAGAGCGTTGTTCAGGCGTAACATCTTCCGCATGGACGTTAAAGACTTGCGCCGCGGCGGTTGTGTGAAAATCTTCGCCGGAAATAAAAGCGTCAATAAAATTTTGGTCTTTTGAAAATTCCGCTAGAATCCGCAATTCGACTTGCGAATAATCAGCGATAATCAATTTTCTGCCATCGGGCGCACGAAAGCATCGGCGGTAATTTTGTTCGTGCGGGATTTGTTGAATGTTAGGTTTTGAACAGCTAAAGCGTCCGGTCGGCGCGCCGATTTGGCGAAAGTCGGCGTGGATTCTGCCGGTTTTCGGTTTGATAAATTCGAGGATGTTTTCGCCGAAGCTCGACAGAGATTTTGCCACGCCGCGATATTCCAGAAGTTTCGCAACCACCGGATATTCGGCGGCGAGCGGCTGAAGTTGCCAGCCGCGCGTTGTTTCGGGGACGGGAACGCCGAGGTTTTTGAGCGCATCCGTTACTTGCGTCTGCGAGTCGAGATTGATTTCCGCGATGCCGAAAAGCGAGGCTTGCGCTACGCCCGCCGACAGCATTTTTTGTAATTCGAGCGCGACTTTCGCCTGCTCGATTTTTACCCGTTCGAGTTGCTCGCGCCAACGCGCTTCGTCCAGATAAAAGCCGTTGAGTTCCATTTCGGCAATCGGCACGACGCAATCGAATTCGAGTTTTGCGACTTTTACAAGCTCGTCGGATTTTAACTTTTCGATGATTTTTTCGCGCAGAGGAATCATCGTCGCGGCATCGCGTGCGGCGTATTCGATTTGCGATTGCGAAAGTTCGGGCGCGTCCCAATCACTGACTTGTTCGGATTTGTCGAGTTCCGTGCCGAGAAAATAGCTCGTTACTTCAGCTAAAGAATGCCGCCTGTCCTGGTCGCCCGCCGCGATGATTTGGCTGGCGAGAAGCGTGTCGAAAACGCCGCCGAGTTCCGCGCCCAAATGATGCGAAATCCATTTCGCGTCGAACTTGGCGTTGTGCGCGATTTTTATCGGTTTGGCGGCGGACAATAAATCTCGAAGCGGCGCGAGTTCCGCCGAAGTCCGCAAATCCCCGCGCTCGGCAAACGGTTTTAAGTCAATAACCTGCGTTTCGCGTCCCGTGCTTAATTGGATAAGCCGGATGTTTCCTTCATACGGGTCGAGCGCGGTCGTTTCCGTGTCGAAGCCCAAAACGTCTTCGTTTTTAAGTTGTTCACACGCCTTTTGCAAAGTTTCCGCGTCGGTAATTAGCTGAAAATAAATTTCCATATTTCTTTATATGGTAAATCGTAAATCGCAAATAGTGAATCGTGAATCGTAAATAGTAAGAAGTAAATGATAGGTAATTATGTGAATTATTAATGTGGTTTTGATAGCTTGCGAAGCAAGCGACATATTTGTAGCCTGCAGCGCAAGCTGTGGGGAAAGCGATTAGTAGACAATCAAGCTCTCGGAGAGAGCGACATAAATTTTATGCCGCCGTTTTCAACGGCTGAGGCAAATTCTCGAACTTTTCCCACAGCTCGCGCTGCAGGCTACAAATATGCCGCCGTCTTTGACGGCTTGTCCCGAACTGACATTAAATGAACTTAAATTTGCCGGAATTTTTATCCGCGATTTACGATTCACGATTCACGATTCACGATTTACTGTTTGCGATTTGCGGTTTTTACTTTATACTAGCGAAAGTTTGCTTGAAGATTTTCGATTGAACAGTTCAATCAATGAAGCAAACGCCAAGGATTAATAAGGATTTTTATAACCTTCAGCTTTGTTGAAAGAGAGCATTCGGCGGGTTCGAGCGCGATAAGATTAAAAAATTTTGCGCTCCCTGTCTTAACGAAAAGCGGTAACAACAATCGCTTTTGAAAGAAAACGAGATTCCTGCGTGAGAAAACTCCGAAGTTCGATTGTTTTGGAAAACTACTTCCGAAAACAAAATAAACCAAATAAAAACGCAAAAATCCGCTCTGTCAAATCGAGCTAAAGCAGCAGTCCGCAAATTTTCCGAAGCGTCCGCTTTTCAATAAAAAAATCCGCAAGCCGAAAACTTATCGGTAAATTCTGCCGATACCAAATATCTCTCTATAACAAGGAAAAATATGTCAAAAGAAATGATTATCAGCGTCAACGGGCGCGAAAAAAAGATTGCCATCCTCGACGACGGGCGCGTTTCCGAATTTTATATCGAACGCGGCGATGAAGAAAATTCCGGTATTGTCGGCAACATTTATAAAGGTCGCGTGCAAAGAGTTTTGCCCGGAATGCAGTCGGCGTTTGTGGGAGTCGGGCTTGAACGCGATGCGTTTTTGTATGTTTCGGACTTTTTCGACGAGGAAGAAGAAATCGAGCGCATCGTGATGGAAAAATCGAAACAGTCGCCGCCTGATATTGCCGAGCGCGAGGCGACGGACCAGATTCAGCGGGCGCGGCTCGAACGCGAAAAACAAATGGAAGCCGTGCAGGAAATAGCCGAGCCGATAGCGGAAACGGAAACGGCAATCGAAGCGGCAATTTCTTCCGAAGGTGAAATCGCCGGCAATAAGGAAAACGAAAAATTTCAGCCGAAAGGCAGACGCGACAACCAGCGGCACGGCAGAAATGACAGGGAACGTAAACCTGAGAAGGCTCAATGGGATAAACGAGATTTTTCAGACGAAACTGTTGCTCCGCAAAAAGAAATAACTGCTTCGCAAAAAGAATCTGCCGCCGTCCGAGAAGAGCAGGTAACGGAATTGCCGTTTGATGCCGCGCCGATTTTTGAATGGGAAGATTCGAGCTTTGAACGCATCGTTGATGACGAAGACACGGGCGATTCGTTCAAAGATGCCTATATGCAGGAAGCAATTACCGATAAAGTTCGCGCCGTCGAATTTAATATGGAAAGCGCGGCAACGGCGGAAGTCGGCTCGCTAATCGGTTCGGTCGGTGATGAGCCGAATGGCTTCCAGCGTATTGCCGACGAAGACGAAGAAGAAAGAACGGACGAAACTCAAAAACCGAAAAGCAAGCGTGGAAATCGCGGCGGAAAAAACCGCGGCAAAAATTCCAACGAAAAAACGCGGGCGGCAAAATCAGACAATTCGGATGCGGCTGAATCAAAAAAATCAGACGCGGATAAAACAGACAGAGAAAATTTGGGCGAGCAAAGTCAAACAGCATCTGAAGTTTCGGGGGAAAATGCGGCTGGCGAAAACCCTGAAACCAGACTGACTGCAAAAGCAAAATCCGCCAAAAACAGCAAAAAGAATCGCGGAAATAAAAAACCGGCGAAAAATAACGCATTAGAAAATGCCGAAGCCAGCGTCAAAGAATCGAACGACACGGCGGAAATGGCGGTGCGGCGCGGCGGTCGCGGTCGTCGTCGAGTCGGCGAGCAAACGACGGAAAAACCTGCGCGAACTGATTCGGTTTCCGATGAAAAGGAAAAACCCGAAGATAAAACTTCCCAGAGTAATTTCAGAAGTAATGAAAATTACAGAGGTGGAAACGGCGGGCGTGGTAGAAACAGCCGCGAGCGTGCGCCGCAGCCGACCATCACGGATTTATTGCGCGAAGGTCAGGACATTCTCGTCCAGATTGCCAAAGAGCCGATTGCCAAAAAAGGCGCGCGCATCACGTCGCACATCGCGCTGCCCGGACGTTTTCTGGTTTATATGCCGACGATTGAACATTTGGGCGTGTCGCGCAAAATCGAATCTGCGAGCGAGCGCAGTCGCCTGCGGGTTTTGATTCAAAAAATCAAACAGGAAGAAGATATGCCGTCCGGCGGTTTTATCGTCAGAACGGCGGGCATCGGCATTTCCGACGAAGACTTGCGGCAAGACGCGCGATATTTGATTCGCACCTGGCTCGACATCAAAAAGACTGCGGAAAAGGCAAAATCGCCCGCGCTCGTTCATCAGGATTTGGATATTATCGAGCGTCTGCTGCGTGACCAGCTTTCCGATGAATTCACGGCGATTCGCGTTGATTCCGAAGAAGAATATCAACGGATTGTCGAATTCATCAACCGCATTCAGCCGCGAATGGTCAACCGCGTCAAACTCTACACAAGGGAAGAACCGATTCTGGAAAAATACGGCGTGCAGGAAGAAATTGATAAGGCTCTGAAACCGCGTGTTTGGCTGAAATCCGGCGGTTATCTCGTTATCAACCAAACCGAAGCGTTGGTTGCGATTGATGTTAACACCGGCAAATTCGTCGGCAGAGGCAACGCGCGGCTCGAAGACACGATAACGAAAACGAACATGGAAGCGGTTGACGAAATCGCCCGCCAGATTCGCCTGCGCGATTTGGGCGGAATTATCGTGCTGGATTTGATTGATATGGAAGACCGGCGCAATCGTAATAAAGTCGCGCAAGCCTTGCAAGAAGCATTAGCGAGTGACAAGTCGCCGAATAAAGTTTTGTCGTTCAACGATTTCGGTTTGATAATTATGACGCGCAAGCGCGTCAAACAGTCTTTAGAGAGAACAATGTGCGCTCCATGCGATTACTGCGAAGGCGCGGGCTGGGTAAAATCATCGCAAACTGTTTGTTTCGAGATTTTGGACGAAGCCAGACGACTTTCAAAAAGCGTCGACGACGTTCGCCAGACGACTTTGAGAGTTCACCCGGACGTAGCGAAATCTCTGCATGAATCGGAAAGATTGGTTTTGGAGGAAATCGAAGAATATCTAGGAAACGTAGATATTACGGGCGATAAATCAATTCACCAAGAGCAGTTCGATTTCGCGTTTATTTAATTCTGCAAAGTAATAGCCGCAAAAAGGCGCAAAAAACTCAAAAAATAAAACAAAATTTTTTGTCTTTTGCGCCCTTTTGCGGCTATTCTTATTTATAGTTTCAAATCCTTCTTCAATTCTTTCGCGCTTTTAGGCTTATTAAAAATCGAATCGGGAATGTTTTTGTTAAACTCGACCAATTCGTAATTAATGCGGCTGGTTTGCTGTTTATCTGAAAAATGGTCAATGATAAACGGCACTTTTATTCCCTGAACGTCAACAAATTGCGCGTAACGGTCTTCTTCCTTAATTTCTTCATTGTCGACATTCATTCGTTTAAAAAGTGCCTTCATCGGCAATCCGTCGTCGGCAAATTCAAATTCGACTTGAAACCCATCATCAAAAGTCAGCCTGACGACATCGTTCCGTTTGCCCAAACTTGCCTGTCGTCTTCCGCCATAAGTTAAAGTCGCTTTTCCGCGCCAGCTTCCGCGAAGGAGATTATCGAGACTCGTGCGAATTCCGCGTTTGAAGCCTTCGATTTGTTCCTTTGTTTGTTCATTAATAGTTTGCGCGTCGCCGTCGAAAATCCAGCCGCCGCCGCCGACATTCGTCTGCACGGTTCGGCTCGCGCTCGACTTAAATTCCGTGCGTTCCTTGTCAGGATAAACGATAACGTCGACAAAATTCTGAAACGAAATTACCGCGCCGTCGCGTATAATACTGAACTTTCCGCGCCCGACGATTGATTTCACCTGCAAATACTTTTCGCCGCCGAGATTTGCGACAGCGCGTTTTAAGATTGCTTCAGCTTTTTCATCAGATTTATTTTGAGCAATAGAAAAAATAACAGACGTAGAAATCGCACAAAGAAAAAATAAAACTTTGATTAAATTTTTTTTCATAAACTTAATTTCAAAACAAAAGGCTTTGGTGAATTTTATCAACAAAGCCTTTTCGCGCAAACATTTTCTCAAACGCTTTAATCAACTTCAGTCTTTTTGACTTAAATCACAGATGTTCTTAAACATTTCTATAACTTCTGACTTGAACTTTGCTTCTCCGTTACCAACTTGGAGTTCAATACTTTTGGAAGATGCCATTTTTTCAAAGATTTCTTTATCTATTCTATAATTAAGCGTTTTAGTAATTGAAGGGTTTCCCAAACTGCTTAAAATACCTGTAGCTCCTGTAAGTCCTGGAATGACTTCAATTTCTCTTTTAGCCTCACCAATTTTAAATCGCTCATTGTCAATTAAAAGAATGAGATTTGAGTCCTTGTTAAATAATGGGCTTATATTTATTGTATCTATAATTGATAAGAAGAATGTTTTTGGCGGTTCATTAAATTTTTGACCGTCGAAAACAAACCCTGATAAACAATAAAAGGTATCTCGGCTTAGGCTTGAGCCAAGAAGCCCACCCTTTGCTAGAGTTTCTTTACCTTGAACAATTGTAATGTCTTTGAATTTGTCATATCTAACAATATAATTCTTGCTTTTTTTAAACTTCTTTACTTTTATTTGTAAATCATCAGTAAAAATTTCTTTTTTCTCACTTTGTGAGAAAACCTTAAATTGAAATAAAAGAATTAGTAAGAAAAATATTGTAGTTTTCATGGTTTTTTTATCGCTACAAGTTTAATTTAAGCTGAAAGCGTCCATCGGTTTGATGACGATTTCGCCTTCTTCCGCGTCAACCGAAAATCTGGCTGCCGTTTTCCACTGGTTGGTGATGGGCAGTTTGATTTTCTGGTCAATGTGGCGTTTCAAAAAGCGCGCGCCGTAAGTTTGGCTGTAGCCTTTTTCGGTCAGCAAATCAATCGCCGTTTCGGTGATGTCGAAAATTTTGTTTTGGCGTTCCATATTGCGCCTTAGCTTGTTCAAATAGAGTCTGGCGATTTCGCGCACTTCGTCCATTGTTAATGGCGAAAACACGATGATTTCGTCAATTCGATTGCGAAATTCAGGCGAGAATCTCGTTTCGGCGGCTTTCATCACAGCACCGGTAATCTCTTTGATTTCACCTTTCGATTTCTTGCCGAAGCCAAGCGGTTTTTCGTATTTCTTGAAATTCTCCGAGCCTAAATTTGAAGTCATAATAACGATTGCGTCCGACAAATAAACTTTCTTGCCGCGACCGTCCGTCAGCCAACCTTCATCAAAGGCTTGTAAAAATATGTTCATCAAATACGGATTTGCTTTTTCGACTTCATCGAGCAGCAGAACCGTGTATGGATTTTCCCGCAATTGTTCGGTCAAAATTCCGCCGCGTTCTGAACCGACAATGCCGCGCGGCATTCCGATAAGTTTTTCGATGCCGACCGTGCCTTCGCCGTATTCCGACATATCAATTCGCACCATTTTGCTTTCGTCGCCGAACATAAATTCGGCAACCGCTTTGGCGAGTTCAGTTTTCCCCACACCCGTCGGACCTAAGAAAAGCAAAACTCCGTCAGGCGCAAAGTGATTATCTTTGAGCGGACCTTTATTTAGTCTCAACCTTTCAGCAACGGCGCGAACCGCATCTTTTTGACCGATAACGCGGTTTCCGATGTCCGCTTCCATTACGGAAAATCGGTCGGAAGTTTCGCGGTAAATCATATCTTTCGGAATCCGCGATTCCTGAGATATAACGTCAATAATGTGTTCGGGTTTGACAATCAAGGAAGTCGGCTCGTTAATTTCGACTTTCACCGAAGCCGTGTCTAGCCAGCCGATTGCTTTGTCCGGCAAATGTAAATTGCGAATATATTTTGGCGACATTTCCAAAGCCGTATTAATTGCTTCATCCGAAATCGTAACCGAATAATTTCTTTCGAGTCGCGGACGCAAGCCGAGAAGAATTTCTTTAGTTTCTTCGATTGTCGGCTCGACAACTTTGACTAACCGAAAACGACGCGCGAGTGCTTCGTCTTCGCCGATATATTCTTTATATTCGGTGATTGTCGTCGCGCCGATAATACGGAGTTCGCCGCGAGCGAGTGCCGATTTGAACATATTTCCGGCATCGGAAGTTGTTCCCATCGCCGCGCCCGCGCCGATAATCGTGTGGGCTTCGTCAATAAAAAGAATGATGTGGTTTTTTTCCTTAACTTCGTCAATGATGCCTTTGATGCGCTCTTCAAACATTCCGCGCAGCATCGTTCCGGCAACAAGTCCGCCCATTTGCAGTTGGACAATGTGCGCGTCACGAAGTCTTGCCGGAACTTTTTCCGGTTCTAACTCAATCATTCGCGCCAGACCTTCAACAACCGCCGTTTTACCAACGCCCGGTTCGCCGACGAGCATCGGCGAATTTGACCGCTCGCGGTGCGAGAGGATTTCCATCATTTGCAGAATTTCCTTCTCGCGTCCGATGGTCGGCGGAATTTTGTCTTGTCTGGCTAATTTATTCAGAGACACGCCGAAATGTTTCAGAAAAGAGGGAAGCTCGTATTTCTTGCGAACTCTTTCTTCTTCCTTTTCGACTTTGCGGATGCGCGTTAGTGCCGTTTGCGCGACTTCTTCGGCAGGCACTCCCAGATTTTGCAAAACATCATTCAGAAGGCTGCGCTCATCTTTCGACAAAACGTAAAAAATATCGCTGCCTTCAATCACGCGGCGACCTTGCGAACGCGCTCTGTCCATCGAACGCTTGAAAAGATCGGTGGTTTCGGGAGCAATCTTGAAACCTCTGCCCGTGTGTTGTCTGCCGTTATCGAGTCGCTTTTCGATAAGCAGCTTAACCGAGCGCGGGTCAACCGCCAAATCGCGCATCGTCGCATTAAAAAGCTCGGCTTCTTCATCGGCAAGCGCGTGTAAAATGTGTTCGGTCGTAATATAATTTTGGTCTCGCTTTCTCGATTCGTCGAGCGCGGTTTCCAAAACACGACGACCGCTGTCGCTAAATTTATCCTTGTATGCGTCTATATCTGCTTTATCTGCCATAAAATTATTCCAAATAAGAACTTAACTTCTTTGATGCAAGCAAGCAGAAACTCGTCTGCCTGAAAATATAATAACATTTGAAAATAATAGGTAAAGGAAAAAGATAAAAATCTTCTCCTCTTCCGTATAAATCGCGTTTTGTTTTCGATTCGAGTTTACCGCAAATAGTTTGTTTCATTTTACGGAAAGCCGATTTTTTGCTTTACAATCAAAAGATTTCTTCCAAAGTATTCCAGCCGCCGAACGAGGCATTTGCTTTTTGGTGCGCCGCGTTTTACATTCAATACTTTGCGCGATTCACTTTCTTGAGAAGTCGAATCAAGTTTTACAAACAGCAATTTCAGATGAATCCGATACAAATGGTTGACCTGAAAGGTCAATACGAAAAAATAAAAAACGAGATTGACGAAGCCGTAATAAATTGCGTCGCTTCGACCGCATATATCAACGGCGCACAGGTCAAATCGTTTCAAGAAAACCTGGAAAATTATTTGCGGGTCAAAAACGTCGTTCCGTGCGCCAACGGAACGGACGCGCTGCAAATTGCGATGATGGCTTTGGATTTGAAGGAAGGCGACGAAGTAATCGTGCCTTCCTTTACCTTTATTGCGACGGCTGAAGTTGTGGCATTACTAAAACTTAAACCTGTAATGATTGAAGTTGATGCAAACACTTTTAATGTAACTGCGGAGATTATCGAACGAGCAATTACGCCGCACACAAAAGCAATCGTTCCGGTTCATCTGTTCGGGCAAAGCTGCAATATGGAAGCGATTATGCAGGTTGCCGGAAAGCATAATTTATTCATTATCGAAGACAACGCGCAGGCAATCGGTTCGGATTTTACTTTTAATGACGGCACGACAAGAAAAGCCGGAACAATCGGACACGTCGGAACGACTTCGTTTTTCCCGTCGAAAAACTTAGGCTGCTACGGCGACGGCGGCGCGATATTTACAAACGATGACGAATTAGCCGCGAAGATGCGAATGATTGCCAATCACGGACAATCGGAAAGATATTATCATTCGGTCGTCGGTGTAAATTCCCGGCTCGATACGATTCAGGCTGCGATTCTGGATATAAAATTAAAACATTTGGACAAATACGCCGCCGCGCGGCAAAACGCCGCCGCATTTTACGATGACGCTTTTCAAAACATTGAAGAACTGCAAACGCCTGTGCGCGAAAAAAAATCGACGCACGTTTTTCATCAATATACTTTGCAGGTGAAAAACGGCAAACGCGCCGAATTGCAAAAATATCTGGCGGAAAACGGAGTGCCTTCGATGATTTATTATCCTGTTCCGCTTTATAATCAGGAAGCGTTTAAGGAATCGGGCGCGCCGGATTTCAGCTTGCCGGTGACGGAAAAACTTTGCGACTCGGTTTTATCGCTTCCGATTCATACGGAAATGACGGAAGACTTGCTCAAATTTATTTCAGAACAAGTAAGAGTCTTCTTTGGAAAAGACAATTAAAAACGGGGAACTGTTAAAGCACTAATGAAAACACTCAAAGGAAAAAGAATATTAGTAACTGGCGGAACAGGCTCACTCGGACAAACTCTCGTCAAACGTCTGCTCGCCGGAGAACTCGGAAAGCCCGCGCGAATCACCGTTTTTTCGCGCGATGAAGCTAAGCAGCATTATATGCGGCTCGATTATTTGCACCGGAAAACAGCAACCGACGACGTGATTTACCAGAATTCGCAGGATTTGCTGAATTTCCGCATCGGCGATGTCAGAGATTATCCAGCGCTGCTGGCGGCGATGCGCGACGCGGATGTTGTTTTTCACGCGGCGGCACTCAAACAAGTTCCGTCGTGCGAGTATTTTCCGTTTGAAGCGATTATGACCAATGTCAACGGCGCGGTGAATATCGCGCGGGCGATTCGTGAAAATAATCTTCCCGTCGAAACGGTTGTCGGTATTTCAACCGATAAAGCCTGCAAGCCGATAAACGTGATGGGAATGACCAAGGCTTTGCAGGAGCGAGTTTTAATCGAGGCAAACCGCGATTGCCGGAATACGAGCTTTATGTGCGTTCGGTATGGAAACGTCATTGCTTCGCGCGGCTCGATTGTGCCGCTGTTTGTTGAGCAGATAAAAAACGGCGGTCCTGTTACGATAACTTTGGCGGAAATGACCAGATTTCTGCTGAGTTTAAATCGCGCGGTGGATACGGTTTTCGCCGCCGTAGGCGAAGGCAAGCGCGGCGAAACTTATGTGCCGCAAGTTGCGGCGGGGCGCGTTATGGATATTGCGCGCGCTTTGATGCCTGAAGATAAGGAAGAAATTGAAATGGTTTTTACCGGCATTCGTCCTGGCGAAAAAGTTCACGAGATTATGGTTTCAGAAGAAGAATGTTTCCGCACCTCTGAGCGCGACGGTTATTACGTGATTCATTCGATTTTGCCCGAACTGCGAAATGAAGAAGCGGATTTTCAGCCTGCTTTCTCGGGAGAATACTCTTCCGCCGCCGATAATCTGAGTGTTGCTGACTTGAGAAAACTTTTAACCGAAACCGCTTCGGAAATCGCGTTTTTCAAATAAAACGCTTTTTGTTTGACGCGCTCTGCGTAAATAAATACACTTGAGCATTGAAAATTTTTTAACAGTTGTCGAAGTTTTTACGACAAGATTATTTTATAAAGAGAACTCATAAACGGAAATGAAAGTTGTTATTTTAGCGGGGGGTTTGGGAACAAGGCTTGCCGAAGAAACCGAAGTGCGTCCGAAACCGATGATTGAAATCGGCGGTTACCCGATTCTCTGGCATATAATGAAGATATACGCTTCGCAGGGATTTAACGAGTTTTTCGTCGCGCTCGGCTACAAAGGTGAAATAATCAAACGCTATTTTCTCGATTATTACAGCTTGTGCGGAAATATGACTGTCAATTTATCAAACGGCAAAGCGGAGATTTCCGAAAACGAGCAGCTTGAAGATTGGACGGTTAATTTGATTGATACCGGACAACAATCAATGACCGGCGGGCGCATAAGGCGTCTTCAGCCGTTTCTCAAAGACGAAACTTTTATGGTGACATACGGTGATGGTGTTGCCGACGTTGACCTTAATGAATTAGTTAAATTTCATCGTTCGCACGGAAAAATAGCGACCGTAACCGCCGTGCGACCACCGGCGCGTTTCGGCGAATTGCTTTTCAACGAGGACTCGACCGTTAATTTCAGCGAAAAACCGCAGGCGCACGCCGGTTGGATAAACGGCGGTTTTTTGGTTTTCGAGCCGAAATTGTTTGATTATCTCGGTGATGACAGCAGCATTTTGGAGTTTGACGCGCTCGAACAGCTCGCCGCAGAAGGTCAACTCGTCGCCTTTCGGCATCCCGGTTTTTGGCAATGTATGGACACACTGCGCGACAAACGCCAGCTAGAAGAGGCTTGGCAAAATGGTAATCCGCCTTGGAAAGTTTGGTAAATGCGAAATTTTTGGAACGGAAAAAAGGTTTTAATCACCGGACATACGGGATTTAAGGGAAGTTGGCTTGCCTTTTGGCTGAAAATGCTTGGCGCAGATGTTTGCGGCTACGCGCTTATGCCCGAATCACAGCCGAGTTTGTTTGAAAATTTAGAACTCGAAAACAAAATACGCTCAATCATCGGCGACGTTCGTGATTTGCCGCATTTTGAAAAAACCGTCCAATCGTTTCAGCCCGAAATCGTTTTTCATCTCGCCGCGCAAAGTCTCGTCAGAAAATCTTACCGCGCGCCGATTGAAACTTATACGGTCAACGTCATCGGTACAATCAACATTCTCGAAGCCGTTCGCAAAACAGATTCTGTTAAATCCGTCGTTATTATTACTACTGACAAAGTTTATGAAAACAAGGAATGGCACTGGGCATATCGTGAAAACGAGCGGCTCGGCGGCTTCGACCCGTATTCCAACAGCAAAGCGTGTGCGGAACTCGCGGTTTCGGCGTATCGCAATTCGTTTTTCGGCGAAAGCGATTGCTTGATTGCGACGGCACGCGCCGGAAACGTTATCGGCGGCGGCGATTGGTCGGAAGACAGACTTTTACCCGACGTTTTTCGCTCGCTCGTTTTCGGCGAAAAATTAGAAATTCGCAATCCGCATTCGATTCGACCGTGGCAGCACGCGCTCGAACCGCTTGCGGGTTATTTGAAACTCGCGGAGAAACTTTACGCGGGCGAAAGTAATTTTGCCGAAGCGTGGAACTTCGGACCGGCGGAAGAAGATTCAAAGCCGGTCGGTTGGATTCTTGAGGAAATCAAACGCATCTGGAACGAGCCGGTTAATTGGAAAATTGCTGAAGGGTTCCAGCCGCACGAAGCGCGACTTCTGAAGCTCGACAGCGCGAAAGCAAAAAACGAACTAAATTGGTCGCCGAAATTGAGTTTGGACGAAGCCGTAAAATTAACCGCCGAATGGTATCGCGGGTTTAAGAATAAACAGGATTTAATAAAGTTGACGGCAAATCAAATCAATTTTTATCAAAACAAAAATTTAAATGTGCATCAAACAGCTTGAACTCAAATCGCGCATCGAATATTTTTTTTACGCATTTATAAGAACCGAATGAAGTGTAGATTTTGTCAAAACCCGCTGAGCCGAGAATTTGTAGATTTGGTGAATAGCCCGCCATCAAATTCTTATCTTCGCCGCGAACAACTGTCAGAACCCGAAATTTTTTATCCGCTGCGCGTTTTCGTCTGCGAGAAATGTTTGCTGGTGCAGATTGACGAATTCAAAAAAGCGGACGAGATTTTTGACGAGAATTACGCTTATTTTTCTTCGTTCTCGAAATCATGGCTGGAACATTCAAAAAATTATGTCGAGATGATGTGCGGGCGTTTCGGTTTTGACGAAAACTCGCAAGTCATCGAAATCGCTTCCAACGATGGTTATCTGCTACAATTTTTCCGGCAGAAAAATGTGCCGGTTTTGGGAATCGAACCGACTTTAAACACGGCAAAAGCGGCACGCGAAAAAGGTATCGAATCTTGGACGGAATTTTTCGGAACGGAACTCGCGCAAAAGCTGGTTTCGGGAAATCGTAAAGGCGATTTGCTTTTGGGAAACAATGTTTTGGCGCACGTTCCGAACATCAATGATTTCGTCGCCGGTTTGAAAATTGCACTCAAAACAAACGGTGTTATCACGATGGAATTCCCGCATCTGCTGCAGCTTGTCGAAAATAATCAGTTCGATACGATTTATCACGAACATTTTTCTTATCTGTCGCTGCATACCGCACGGAAGATTTTTGCCGCACATGGCTTGACAATTTTCGATACGGAAGAAATTTTGACGCACGGCGGCTCGCTTCGCATTTTTGCCAAGCACACGGAAAATGAAAGTCTTGAAAATACGCCAAATGTCGAAAAAGTTCTGGAAAAAGAGAAGGAATTCGGCTTGCTCGATTTGGATTATTATTCAAACTTTCAGCAAAAAACCAATCGCGTGAAATATGATTTTCTCGCTTTTTTGATTGAACAAAAACGGCTTGGAAAAAAGATTTCGGCTTACGGAGCGGCTGCAAAAGGCAATACTCTGCTCAATTATTGCGGAATCAAAAACGATTTGATTGATTTTGTCGTTGACGCATCGCCGCATAAACAAAATTTGTTTTTACCCGCGAGTCATATTCCGATTGTTGACGAAAGTTTTATCGAAAGGGAAAAGCCTGATTTTGTAGTAGTTTTGCCCTGGAATCTAAAGGAAGAAATTTTCGGTCAATTGGATTACATTCGAGAATGGAACGGCAAATTTGTGGTCGCAATTCCGAAGCTGGAAATCAACTGAAACGGATGAAAACAGTTGTTTTAACAGGCGCGACAGGCTTTATCGGACAATTTGCCATTCGTCCTCTGCTTGCCAAAAATTACATCGTTCACGCTGTAACCTCAAAACCGATACATTCTGAAACAACCGAGAATCTTTTCTGGCATCAAACGAACTTGCTCGATGCAGACGAAACAACTGCTTTGATAAAAAACGTTTGTCCCACACATCTGCTGCATTTTGCGTGGTATGTCGAACACGGTAAAGTTTGGAATGCGGTTGAAAATTTGGATTGGCTGCAGGCTGGCGTTCATTTGGCGAGACAATTCGTCGAACGCGGCGGAGAAAGATTCGTCATAAGCGGAAGCTGCGCTGAATACGATTGGACGGAAGACGGCATATTTTCGGAAAAATTAACGAGATTACGCCCGCAAAATCTTTACGGAGCGAGCAAACACGCGCTTAATTTAACATTGGAAAATTTTGCGAAGATTTCAAATCTGAGCTACGCTTGGGGAAGAGTCTTTTATCTTTTCGGCGCAAACGAATCGCCTAACCGCTTAGTTCCGTCTGTCATAAATGCCTTGTTGAAAAACAAATTAGCCGAAACCTCGCACGGAAATCAAATCAGAGATTTTTTGAACGTGGAGGATGTTGCGAAAGCCTTTGTCGCTTTGCTTGAAAGCGATGTCTTTGGCTCGGTCAACATTGCGTCGGGCAAAGGCGTAAAAATAGCGGATGTTGTCAATGAAATCGCGGATATTGCCGGTAAACGCGAACTTTTAAGAATCGGCGCGTTGCCTGCATCGAAAAACGAACCCTTGGAAATGGTTGCCGATACGACTAGGTTACGCGAAGAAGTCGGCTGGCAAAAAAATTTTGATTTGAAAAAAAGTTTAACGAAAACTTTTGAATGGTGGAAGAAAAATCTGGAAACTGCGATTGATGATAAATAAAATATCTGCAGCAAAAAAATCGGAGAGATCTTTCATCGTTTGTTTCGGAATGACTGAAACGGCTTTTCGGTAAAACGCATTGATAACGAATATCAATACTCATCGGAACAAAGGATAGTCAAAATTTAGAGTTAATTTGAAACCGTATTGATGTTCAAGAAAGTTTACTCAACAAAAATCAATGTTACCGCAAACTTTGCTGGAACGGTTTGGACGGCTTTCCTGAGCATTATTTTCGTGCCGTATTATTTGGAATATGTCGGCGTAGAGAGTTACGGATTGATTGGCATATTCAGCAGTATTCAAGCCTTTATTGTTTTGCTCGATTTCGGTTTGTCACCGACGCTCAACCGCGAGTTTGCACGCCTTTCCACAGTTGAAGATAACGCGCAGGAAATGCACGACTTGAAACGCACGCTTGAAATCCCAAACTGGATTTGTGCCGTTTTCATCGCTCTGCTTCTTTCCGCGCTCGCGCCTCTGATTGCCCGCTACTGGATTCAGCCGAAAGATTTATCCACCGAAACCGTGATGCAGGCGTTGATAATTATGAGCGTCAACATCGCCGTTTTGTTTTCCGTGAACTTTTATACCGGCGGTTTGATGGGCTTGCAAAAACAGTTATTGCTGAGTTTTATCAATGTAATTTGCGGGACGCTGCGCTCGGCGGGTGCTTTTGCGGTGCTGGTTTTTGTTTCGCCGACCATTCAAGCCTTTCTCTTGTGGCAAGGTTCGGTCGCGCTTCTGCAAGTCGTTTTGATGGCTTTGACCTTAAAAAACAGTTTGCCGGCTGCTTCCGGCAAAGGGCATTTTCAGAAAGATTTGCTTCGTAAAATCTGGCGGTTCGCCGCCGGAATGACGGGAATTACGCTCGTCGGTCTTATTTTGACGCAGACGGATAAAGTCATTCTGAGCCGAATGTTGAATTTAGAGGAATTCGGTTATTACACGCTTGCCGTAACTATTTCGAGTATGGCAATCGGTATGGTTGTCAGTTCTATTAATCACGCCGTTTTTCCGCAATTCTCGCGACTTGTTTCTCTCGGTGATGAAATTGCTCTGCGGGAATTTTATCATCGCAGTTGCCAGATAATGTCTGCTTTCGTGTTTCCCATAATGATTGTGCTCGCGCTTTTTTCATACGATATTCTGCTGATATGGATTGGAAAGGAAGAAGTTGCCGCAAATACCTATATACTTTTATCGCTCGTCGCCGTCGGAAACGGACTAAACGGTTTGATATGGCTGCCTCATTCTTTGCAGCTGGCACACGGCTGGACGAAACTTACCTTTTATTTAAACGTTGTTACTATTATTTTTCTGATACCGTTGATGGTAATCGGAACTTATAAATACGGAGCAGTCGGCGGCGCAGTGGTCTGGGTTATGATAAATGCTTCTTATTTTTTTACTTCAATCCAAATGATGCACCGACGAATTTTGAAGGGTGAACAATGGAAATGGTATTTTGAAGACCTGGCAATTCCTTTTATCACCGCGATATTAGTTGCGGGAACAGGGAAAGTATTTCTAAGCTCTAATCACACAAAATTTGAAATTATAGTTGGACTATTGACAATATCAGCAATAACCTTTTTATTTACGGCTTTTTCAACTAAAGCGACGCGGCATTATTTAAGGTATTTTAGAAATATGCTTTTACATTTACGGGTAAAATATAAATAGATTTTATGAAAATGAATAAACCTTTTTTTAGTGTCGTGCCAACGCGCAATCGCGTAAAGTTATTGTCCTAGCTGTTGACAGTTCCAAATTGAACATTTGTGGGTTTTGAAATCATAATTAGGTTCTGTTGACATAACAATCTGAGCCAGACAATAGTGCTGGCAAAATAGATAAAATTCAAATGGTTATTTGCCAATTTATCAAACCGTGCAAACACACGGCGAAAGTGTTTGAGTTTGCCGATTTGATTTTCAATCAAGTGCCGTTCTTTCTATAAATGTTAGTCAATCTCGCATTGCTGTTGGTGATTGAAACGCGATGCCAATAACGACTTCCGTGTTATACTCTTTCAGATTCAAGAATGAAGCATCCGCGTCATCCATTTAATTGATACCAAGTATATTTAATATCTAGTGTATGTATGTTACAGAACTGAACTAATGGACAACTATATAAGATATTGAAGAATCTAAATTCAATTTTCGGAGAGTCTAAATTCAATTTTCGGAGAGTCTAAATATGAAGAAACTGTGTTTGCTTTTTTTTGTGTTTGCATTTGTAGTAATAGGTTTGTCTTTAACCCAGCTCACAAGTGCCGGAGACAACAATGAATTTAGAACACCTCTCACAAATGCCGGAGGCAAGGATAAATTTAGGAAATCCGAAAATCCTATCCCGAATCGTTACATCGTAGTTCTAAATGATGATGATTCGGAAAAAATTGGTAAAGAATTAATCAAGTTGTATGGCGGAAAGATTCATAAATTGTTTAAGCACGCAATTAAAGGCTTTTCGGTTGAAATGCCGGCTATCGCAGCTGAGAATCTGAGCCAGGATGAAAGAGTTAAGTATGTGGAAGAGGATGTCGAAGTGTATGCTTCAACCACACAAACCGGTGTTACTTATGCACTTGACCGAGTTGACCAGCGTAATCTTCCCCTTGACGGAAACTATAATTACTCTAAAACCGGAACTGGTGTACATGTTTACGTTATTGACAGCGGAATTCGTAGTACGCACGCTGAATTTGGCGGACGTGTAGTATTTGGTTATGACGGCGTTGGCGACGGTCAAAACGGAAACGATTGTCAGGGACATGGAACACATGTGGCAGGTATAATCGGCGGTTCAACATACGGTGTCGCCAAGAATGTCACTCTTCACACGGTTCGAGTATTGGACTGCAACCTTCAGGGCACGGCTTCGGATATGATCGCGGGTATTGATTGGGTTACAGGCAATCACGTCAAGCCTGCCGTAGCCAATGCAAGCCTAACTGCCGCCCAAGTTGTAGGCACACTTGATGATGCTGTACAAAATTCAGTTGCTGCCGGCGTGACTTATGCCGTTGCGGCGGCTAACAGCAATGCAGATGCATGTGGTGTTTCACCGGCTCGCGCGTCAGACGCTCTTACGGTTGGCGCAACTAATAAATTCGACGAACGCGCGTCTTTTTCTAATTTTGGACCTTGTCTTGACATATTTGCGCCGGGTCAAGACGTTACTTCTAGTTGGTACAGAAGTGACAATGACACCTTTGTTACTTCTGGAACTTCTATGGCAACTCCGCATGTAGCGGGTGCTGCCGCACTGTTTTTAGAAACAAATCCGCTGGCTTCACCGGAGATGGTTGGAAATTCAATAAAAAGCTCGGCAACTACCGGATTAGTTACAAATGCTGGAGCGGGTTCGCCAAACCTGCTGCTTTATTCTTCAGTTACTCCGGCTCCGACGCCATCTCCGACACCGGCTGGTACTTACGATGCGGTCAGCAACTTCTCGACGACGAGCAATCCGAGCGGCGCGTGGAGCTACGGCTACAAAGCGACATCAACTTCCGCCTTTACGCGCTACACCGGCAACGGACAACCGTGGACGGGTATCTATACCTGGTCGCCGAACAGCGGTGGCGGTTGCTGTCCGATGGTGGCGAAGAATTCGACCAGTGTGACGCAGACTTACGCCGGATCGATTAAGCAGCCCGTCGACCTTTTAAATTTGCATCCCGGAGCAGGCGGCGAGCAGTCAACTGTTCGTTGGACGGCACCTTCGACAGGAACGTATCAGCTTAAAGGACGCTTTGAAGGTATTGATACTGGCGGGACGACGACCAATGTGCGAATACTGCACAAAGGCGCGCAGGTGTGGTCGGGCAACGTCAACAGCTTTGGAGCGCAATCGACGTATGATTTTCCGTTGTCAGTCGTCGCCGGAGATACGATTGACTTTGTGGTTGATTACGGAAGTAACAACACATACAACAGCGACAGCACGGGTTTGGCGGCAACCATTACGCCAATATCCACTTCACCGACACCGACACCGACACCGACACCAAGCCCGACTCCATCACCCACACCGACGGTTACGCCGACACCGACGCCAACGGTAACTCCAACGCCAACACCGACGGTTACGCCGACTCCAAGTCCGTCGCCAACGGTAACTCCATCGCCGACACCGACACCGACTCCAAGCCCGACTCCATCACCGTCGCCGACACCGACCGGCAGCACTTATAATGCGGTCAATGATTTTTCAACGACGAGCAATCCGAGCGGCGCGTGGAGCTACGGCTACAAAGCGACATCAACTTCCGCCTTTACGCGCTACACCGGCAACGGTCAACCGTGGATGGGTATCTACTCGTGGTCGCCGAATGCCGGCGGTGCTTGCTGCCTGATGGTGACCAAGAACACGACCGGCGCGACGCAGACTTATGCCGGAACAATTAGACAGCCCGCCGACCTTCTGAACTTGCATCCCGGAGCAGGCGGCGAGCAGTCAACTGTTCGTTGGACAGCCGCTTCGACAGGAACATATCAAATAAAAGGACGCTTTGAAGGTATTGATACTGGCGGCACAACGACCAATGTGCGAATACTGCACAAAGGCGCGCAGGTGTGGTCGGGCAACGTCAACAGCTTTGGAGCGCAATCGACGTATGATTTTCCGTTGTCAGTCGTCGCCGGAGATACGATTGACTTTGTGGTTGATTACGGAAGTAACAACACATACAACAGCGACAGCACGGGTTTGGCGGCAACCATTACGCCAATATCCACTTCACCGACACCGACACCGACACCGACACCGACACCGACACCGACACCAAGCCCGAGTCCATCACCAACACCGACGGTTACGCCGACTCCAAGTCCGTCGCCAACGGTAACTCCAACGCCAACACCGACGGTTACGCCGACTCCAAGTCCGTCGCCAACGGTAACTCCATCGCCGACACCGACACCGACTCCAAGCCCGAGTCCATCACCAACACCGACGGTTACGCCGACACCGACACCAACGGTAACTCCAACGCCGACACCGACGCCAACGGTAACTCCAACGCCAACACCGACGGTTACGCCGACTCCAAGTCCGTCGCCAACGGTAACTCCATCGCCGACACCGACACCGACTCCAAGCCCGACTCCATCACCAACACCGACGGTTACGCCGACTCCAAGTCCGTCGCCAACGGTAACTCCATCGCCGACACCGACACCGACTCCAAGCCCGACTCCATCACCGTCGCCGACACCGACCGGCAGCACTTATAATGCGGTCAATGATTTTTCAACGACGAGCAATCCGAGCGGCGCGTGGAGCTACGGCTACAAAGCGACATCAACTTCCGCCTTTACGCGCTACACCGGCAACGGTCAACCGTGGATGGGTATCTACTCGTGGTCGCCGAATGCCGGCGGTGCTTGCTGCCTGATGGTGACCAAGAACACGACCGGCGCGACGCAGACTTATGCCGGAACAATTAGACAGCCCGCCGACCTTCTGAACTTGCATCCCGGAGCAGGCGGCGAGCAGTCAACTGTTCGTTGGACAGCCGCTTCGACAGGAACATATCAAATAAAAGGACGCTTTGAAGGTATTGATACTGGCGGCACAACGACCAATGTGCGAATACTGCACAAAGGCGCGCAGGTGTGGTCGGGCAACGTCAACAGCTTTGGAGCGCAATCGACGTATGATTTTCCGTTGTCAGTCGTCGCCGGAGATACGATTGACTTTGTGGTTGATTACGGAAGTAACAACACATACAACAGCGACAGCACGGGTTTGGCGGCAACCATTACGCCAATATCCACTTCACCGACACCGACACCGACACCGACACCAAGCCCGAGTCCATCACCCACACCGACGGTTACGCCGACTCCAAGTCCGTCGCCAACGGTAACTCCATCGCCGACACCGACACCGACTCCAAGCCCGAGTCCATCACCAACACCGACGGTTACGCCGACACCGACGCCAACGGTAACTCCAACGCCAACACCGACGCCAACGGTAACTCTAACGCCAACACCGACGGTTACGCCGACTCCAAGTCCGTCGCCAACGGTAACTCCATCGCCGACACCGACACCGACACCAAGCCCGAGTCCATCACCAACACCGACGGTTACGCCGACACCGACGCCAACGGTAACTCCAACGCCAACACCGACGGTTACGCCGACTCCAAGTCCGTCGCCAACGGTAACTCCATCGCCGACACCGACACCGACTCCAAGCCCGACTCCATCACCGTCGCCGACACCGACCGGCAGCACTTATAATGCGGTCAATGATTTTTCAACGACGAGCAATCCGAGCGGCGCGTGGAGCTACGGCTATAAAGCGACATCCACCTCAGCCTTTACACGCTACATCGGCAATGGTCAGCCATGGACTGGTATCTATACTTGGTCGCCGTATGCGGGCGGAACGCCTTACCTGATGGTTGCCAAGAACACCACCGGCGCGACGAAGACTTATGCCGGAGCGGTTACGCAGCCCGCCGAGCTTCTGAATCTGCATCCGGGTTCGAGCGGTGAGCAATCAACTGTTCGTTGGACGGCAGCTGAGGCTGGAACGTATCAAATAAAAGGACGCTTTCAAGGCATTGATACTGCCGGCACAACAACAAATGTGCGAATTTTGCACAAAGACATGCCGATGTGGTCAAGTAACATTAACGGTTATGGTGCGCAAGCAACGTATGACTTTTCAGTGACAGTTGCAGCCGGTGATGTGATTGATTTTGTTGTCGGTTATGGAAGCAACAACACATACAACAGCGACAGCACAGGGTTGGCGGCAACGATTACGCCGACGACGGCACAAGTTGCCAATAACATGCCGAGCTTTATTCACTTTGACTCAACTGCTCAGAGAATCCTGTCCGACAGCTATGGCGGTCAAGCTGACAAAATTACAGGTAATAAGACTAATCTGTTCGGTTGGACGCAGTTTTCGATAATCGAAGAGGGATTCCATTCTCGGACATATTCTTCTGCCGCCACCCGCAAACTTACCAAAGTCAGCAACAAGAATGCTATGTAGAATAATGGTTTGGGAACATTGAGTATAGGTAGAAAGACCTTTATGCGTTCTACTTTGGTAAAAATTTATAATTCTTTAATAAATTCGCTTGGCGGGTTTATCGGTTCTATTATTTTAAGCCGACTACAGAAAAAGCGTCTTCATTTTCCACATTGTTCCGAAACTCTGTCTCACATACCGTTTTCATTCGGTTGGAAATTACGTTACGCTGTTTATAAAAAAGTTTTACCAAAAATCGGTGATGATGTACTTTTATCCTTTGGAGTAATAATAGATAATCCGAATACTCGGATTGGGAACGATGTTTGGATAAACACAAATACGTATATTGAACATGCAGAGATAGGTGATCACGTCCTGATGGGTATGCAGGCTGTTTTGTTAGCCGGAGGGAAACAGCATAATACAGATTGCTCGGATATTCCGATAAAACTTCAAGGATCTCCACTGAAAAGAGAACCTTTGAGAATTGGTGACGGAGTTTGGATTGGGGCAAACGCTACGGTTATGGCAGATGTCGGAAACCATGCGATTGTCGGCGCCGGTGCGGTTGTAACTAAACCTGTTCCACCCTTTGCTGTCGTAGCGGGAAATCCGGCTAAAATTCTTCTTATGCGTGATAATAGTCTACCTGTTTCACCACTAAAAGCTATTTCTGAAAATGTTAGTGGAAGTTAAGATTTAAATAAACCTTTTTCAGTGGTAATGCCAACTCGCAATCGTGCAAAGTTGCTGCCCTTTGCTGTTTCCAGTATTCTTAAGCAAACTTAAAAATGGATTACATATGAAAGAGTCAGTAAGGATATGAAAGATACGAAATCAAACATTAAGTTCACCGTAATTATACCTACGCGCGAACGCGCTGATACGCTTGAATCTTCGTTAAAAACCTGCACCACGCAAGACTACGATAATTTTGAAATCATCGTCAGCGACAACCTTAGCCAGGACAACACTCGTGAAGTTGTGGAGGCAAATAAAGATAATCGTATTCGTTATATCAACACGGGAAAACGAATGAGTATGACGAGTAATTATGAGTTTGCTCTGTCTCACGCGACGGGAGATTACGTCTGCATTATCGGCGACGATGATGGAATAATGCCAAACGCTCTACAGGAGTTGAACAAAGTTTTGTTTGGAACCGAAATCGAGGCAATAATCTGGAAAAGGGCTGGTTATTTTTGGAATCAGTATTATAAATCCGAACTCAGGAACACACTTCAAGCGAGTTTAAAGTCAAGTTTTCGGAAATATGATTCTAAGGAAACGGTAAAAGAACTTTTAGCATTTAAGCCGGGCTCAAATTTGAATTTCTTTTCAGATTTAGCTTGTTTGTATCACGGATTTATCAGGCGAGATACCATTGATAGATTACGGTTGCCGGACGGACGTTTCTTTAACTCGACACTTCCTGATGTCTATGCTTCATTGGTCGTTAGCTGCGCCGTGGAAAATTTATATCAAAGCGATGTTCCTTATTCATTGTCCGGCATATCCAAGCACAGCACCGGATTTTCTTCGGAAAATTCGCAGTCGCTCCAAAAGTTTTTATCGGAAATCGACATTCCGCCGCATCCGCATATGAAAATAGTGCCATATTCTTACGCGCTATGCACCGCCGAGTGTATTTTGAAAATTCAAGAGAACTTTCCTGAAACAAGAAAATTTGAATTGAACATCAAGGGAATGACCAGAAAGGCAATGGAAGATGCGGTTGATTTATCTGCGGATAATTATCAGTTCGTTGCCGATGCCGTCAAATATACTTGCGAAGTTTATGGTATTCAAGAGCATGCAAACCAAGTCATAGCTCAGAACCCTAACTCTCCTGCTATAAGTCCTGTTATTCTCGGATACAACTTTTTAAATGATTACCTTGTATTGAAACTTAATGAAGATGTCAAAAATATTTATGATGCGACGCTTGCATACAAAAAATTAATCGAAAAGAACCTGTATGGATTTTATATTTTAGAAGGAAACCGCTTTTTGCTAAGTTCCGTCAAAAACTACGGAATTAGAAACAGTATCAGCAAAGGAATACGCCGCATCTCTGATAAACTCGGATTTGCATCATAAGCCCGGTTTTCTAAATCAACGGATGTTTGAATTTTATGTCTCAAATTATGTTCGGAATAAAATTTAAATCGGTGTCTAAAAAATAGATATAAGAAGTAATATAGTGAATGTTTTAACACAGAAAATAACGTCTGAGCGACTTTCTCGAATTCCCAAAAGGGTTTGTCAAGATTGGCGTATTGCAAGGTTACTAAAAAACTGGCGTGAAGTTTTATATTCCAAATTGACGGGAAAGCCGGTTGACACAATAAAATTCCGCAGTGGAACGGTTTTGCACAGTCCTCCACAAGTTAGTTTGAATTTTCTTTTTCAGGAGGTTTGGCTAGATAAAATTTATTGTCCTCCGGGTTATGAGATTGAGAAAGATAATATTGTGGTTGACATCGGTGCGAATATTGGCGTTTTTGCAGCCTACGCCGCTACTTGCGCGAGTAATGTCGAGGTGCTTGCCTTTGAACCTTTCCCTGAAAATGTCTGTTGGTTAAGAAAAAATGTTTCTGAAAGCAATCTTTCAAATGTAACAGTTTATCAGCAAGCAGTTGCCGGAGTTACGGAAGAGCGAACGCTCCAAGTTTCAAATTCTTGGATTGAGCATTCATTAAGCGGAACAGCAGGTGAAAAAAGCGAAACAGTCGATGAAAACGAGCAAAATCTTCACGTTCAATGCCAGAGTTTAAATGATGTTATGAAACCTATTCCAAGATGTGATTTATTAAAAATTGATTGCGAAGGCAGCGAATATGAAATTCTCTACACAAGCACTAATGAAACATTAAAGAAGGTGAGAAGAATTGTCGGGGAATTTCATCCGCGTAATAAAGATAAAAAGAACGGCAAAGCATTACGTAATTATTTAGAATCAAAAGGCTTCGATGTAACACATTTTATGACGTTTGAAAATGAAGAGGGAATTTTTTGTGCAACAAATAATAGCGGATTATAGACGCTCGATGATTGAGCAGACGGTAATCAGAATGTTTTAGGAAAAAAGAATAAACCTTTTCAGTGGTAATGCCTCGCAATTGTGCAAGGTTGCCGCCCTTTGCTGTTTCCAGTATTCTTAAGGAAACTTAAAAATGGATTACATATGAAGCGTAGCCAGTAAGGATATGAAAGATGTTTCTGAAATCAACAAGATTGTTAGTTTTATATATCGATACTTTGTTCGAGTTAGAATTTGAATCAAATTGCTATGTATATTCCCGGTTGTGAGCAAAAATTAGGGCTTAAGACACGATTTTTTAACATCTTCCGGCACTTCTTAAAGTCTAAGCCGTTAGAAGAGTTTCTGGCTGAGAAAATTCAGAATCAAGCGACCGGTAATTTCTGGATGCGTTTGGTGCCTTCACATTATCTATACAAAAAGAATTCCTGGCGCGAAACGGAAAGACACGGAGTCAAATATCATTTGGACATCAGCGATTACACGGAACATAGTATTTATTTTGGTTATCTGGAAAACGAGCATAGTGAACTGTTCGAGATGGCAAAGGGTAAAAGGGTAATAATTGACGTTGGTGTGAATGTCGGTTCCACTTTGCTGAATTTTGCCAAAATATGCCCGGACGGTTTCGTATTCGGTTTTGAACCGGACGTAAACAGTATTTCCAAAGCTGAAAGAAATTTAAAGCTAAACGAATTTCATAATGCGGCAATTATTAAAAAAGGTTTAGGCGATCAAAATGTCAGAGCCAGACTATACAAAGTCAATGGCGGTAATGCGGGACAAAATAGATTCTTAAATTCGGCAGACTCGAAATTAATTGGTGAATCAAATTATAATGAAGCGGAAATTATTAAACTGGATGATTTTGTCGAGGAAAAAGGACTCGACCGGATTGATTTGATTAAAATCGATGTTGAGGGTTTTGAACTTAATGTTCTAAAGGGTGCGGAACAATCTTTGCGGAAATTTTCGCCCGTTCTTTTCATAGAATTGATGGATGCTAACTTGACTCTTCAAGGAGAGAATTCCAAATCCCTAATTTGTTTTTTGGAACGACTCGGCTATGAAATATATCACGCCCGCACAAAGGAAATTATCAGGAGTAAAGATGAAACTGACCATTATACCTGCGATATTATTTGTAAAAAACGCTAATTATCTTGCCTAAGAATTAGTGTTATAAAAAATGAAACGTAGTTCCTTAAAAATTTCACTGGTTATTCCATTATATAATGAAGAAAATTCATTGAGGAAATTAGTTGAAAGCATAAATCAGCAAACTTTTCAGCCTGATGAAATCATTCTGGTAGATGGCGGCTCGATTGATAAAACCGTCGAAGTGTTTGAAAAATTATGCTCGCGCAATCCCGTTTATAAACTTATCAAAACAGAGCGTGCAACACCTGGAAAGGGACGAAATATCGGGATTGAAAATGCCCGTAATCAATGGATTGCATTAACCGATGCAGGTATTAAATTAAAAAATGATTGGCTGGAAAACCTCTCACGAGTTGTCAGAGAAAGTCCTTCGACCGATATCGTCTATGGAAATTTTGCGCCGACTATAACGAATTTGTTTGAAAAATGTGCCGTTTTCGCTTATGTTACGCCGCAGGGCGAAAGCGGAATCAGGGCAAAATTTATTGCTTCAAGCCTGTTAAAGAAAGAAGTTTGGCAAAAGGTCGAAGGCTTTCCAGATCTGAGGGCAGCAGAAGATTTGATGTTTATGGACGAAATTGAAAGGCAGGGTTTTAGTTTTGCTTACGCGCCCGAAGCGATGGTCTATTGGCATCTGCGTCCCGATTTTATCAGCACATTTCGCAAATTTGTTCTTTACTCGAAAAACAATGTCTGGGCGAAACGCCAGTGGCAGTGGCATCACGGAATCGTCAAGCAATATCTTTTAGTTCTACCTTTTGTAGTGTTGTCTGTTTTGCATAGCTCGTGGTGGCTTATCGCTATCGCCGGATGGGTTTTTGCTCGCACAGTAAAAAGAATTTTAATGCATCGAAACGAGTTCGGCTTTTGGCAACTTCTCAACCCTTTTGTTTTTCTCGGTTCGGCATTTTTAATTTTGTCTGTCGATTTTGCGACATTCGTTGGCTGGATTCAGGCAATTCTTCACAAGAAACCCGACAACTTTATGGAAACTCATGTCTGAAGAAAGACCGCACACGCTTTATATTTGTTATTTTGGCTTACGCGAACCGCTTGTGCAGACGCAAGTTATTCCTTATTTGAAGGAAATTTTAAAGGATAATGTAAAGGTCAGCTTGCTCACCTTTGAACCGAATTTCAGAGACAGTTGGAACGCCGAACACATCGAAGCTGAACGAAGAAAACTCGCTGAACAGGGAATTTACTGGCACTGTTTGCCGTATCACAAACGTCCTTCCGTTCCCGCAACCATTTACGATGTATTTAACGGCGCGTATTTCGCCGTCCGTTTGTCAAGACGAGAGAAAATTGACGTTTTTCACGCTCGCGTTCACGTTTCCGCTTTAATGAGCGCGATTGCCAAAACTTTTTCCGGCGGAAAAATGCTTTTCGATATTCGCGGCTTTTTCCCGGAAGAATACACCGATGCGGGAGTTTGGAAGGAAAACGGCTCGATTTACCGCAGCGTCAAGCGAATCGAAAATTGGCTTTTGAAAAAGTCCGACGGCTTTGTCGTTTTGACGGAAAAAGCCCGTGAAATTTTGTTTCCCGAAAGCCTCGAAACGGGTTTTGACAAACTCGGTCGTCCCGTAGAAGTAATTCCTTGCTGCATTGACCCGAAGCGTTTTGATTTTGCCGAAACGCTCGACCGCGAAACGATTCGGCGCGAGCTGAATTTGGAAGGAAAGCGTGTGTTTGTTTATGTCGGCTCGTTCGGCGGCTGGTATCTGACCGATGATATGGCTCGCTTTTTCGCTCAAGCGCACCGGCAAAATCCGAATACATTTACGATGATTCTGACGCAGAGCGATGCGGAAATGGTCAAACAAAAACTCGTGTCGCAGGGAATTTCGGAAAGGGATTTTTTGATAAAAAAAGTTTCGCCCACCGATGTGCCGAAGTATCTGAAAGCGGCTGACGCTGCCATCTCGTTTATCAAAGCGTGTTATTCAAAACAATCTTCCTCGCCAACAAAAATTGCCGAATATCTCGCCAGCGGTTTGCCGATAATCTCAAATTCGGGTGTCGGCGATTTGGACACGTTGATTGAAGGCGATAAGGTTGGAATAATTCTAAAAGGTTTTACGGAAAAGGATTACGCCGAAGCATTAGCCGAAATCGACATTTTTTTAACGGATGAAAATTTAGGTGAACACTGCCGCGAAATCGCGCATCAGAAGTTTGACATTGAACAAGTTGCCGGAAAAAATTACCGCAGGCTTTACCAGAGACTTTTAATCGCAAGAGTTTGATTTGGCATTACGGGCAAAAAATCTTATAATTACTGTTTTTATTTGTCTGCATAAATTTTTTATTTGGTCGCATACCTAAAAGAGATGAAAAAATATACCGAAGCATTAACAAAAGTTTTTCGTCAAAATTCCGATAAACACAAGGCAAACGAAGTGAGCCGGACGGTTTTGGAAGACATGTCGGGCGACCCGAATTTTTTGACCGAAGCCTTGCGCCAGCATATCAATAAGCCGGAAAGCCTTAATGCAAAGCATTATCCGGTGGTCGGGCTGAATATCGAATTGAATCCGTATTACGGCGTGGTGGCGAATTGTTGGATTCCTTTGCCTGACCAGGCGACTGATGTTTCTACAAAATCCATCCATCATCACGGCGATATGCTGCTTTCGACCATCACGGCGTTCGGAACCGGTTACGAACATTATACTTTTACTAATCCGAAGGTTGTCGATATAGAAAATGACCGCTTTTCGATGGATTTAATCGAAAACGGCGCGCATCCGGTCAATCACGTCGCGTTTGTTGATGCTTATGTCGCTCATCTGCCACTTTATCCGCCTGATTTAACGATAACTTACGCGCTGTGGAGCAGTCGTTTTCCGACCGGCTGGAAAGACCGCGTGAAGCGTCTGCCGATTGTCCAAAAAAACAGTAAAACGTTGCGGGAAATGGCAGTCAAAGCGGGTTTGGCAAAACAATTGGAACTGAAGGTCGTCGAATACTACGATTTTTATCCGACATCTGAAGGCTTTTGCGGAATTAAGGAACGCAGAGAGTTTGAACTCGGTCCGAACGAAGATTATTTGTATAGCCTGTTTTATATTTTGCAGGAAACCGGCAACGAGCATTTGAGCGCGGAAATACAGGCGAAACTTGATTCGGGCGAGCCGGTTGAAAATCCGCAGCTTGTCAGACAATTACTGACTGATTTGAAGAAAGGCGTGAAAATCAACGGCAAGCTCTCGTCAAATCATTACGGAATTCACGGCGCGAATTTTACGCGCGAAGAGATTTTGCAGGCACTCGCGGCACAAAACAAAGGCTAATAAATATAAAGGAAACCAAAAAGAAATGGGAGCAAATTCGCTACCGCGCCGTGTTTTGAAGAAAATTTTACATCCGCTTTTTAACGAGCGGAGTTATATTTACGTGCAAGCCGCGTCAAAAGCTCTGGATATTCGGTCTGGAAGTTGGAGCGAGCCGGAGATAGATTTGCTCCCCTTTGCGGTAAAAAAGGGCGAAACCGTTTTCGATGTCGGCGCAAATTACGGTTTGTATTCGTATCATTTGTCTGCGCTCATCGGCGACGGCAAAATTTATGCTTTCGAGCCTGTTCCATTTACTTTTAACGGTCTTAGATTGGTCAGCAAAATTCTTCGTTTCAAAAATGTGGAATTAAACGAGAAAGGTTGCAGCAACGAAAACGGACAAATCAGCTTTAGCGTTCCAGTGCAGCAGTCAGGCGCATTCGCGCCGGGACTAGCTTATATCGGCTCGCGCAACGATGAGCATTCGGGAAAGGAACAATTTGATGTCGGCAATTTTCACACGACTTACGCGCAGCAGGTTCGTTGGACTGAAACGCGCGAGGTAACTTGCGAAGTCGTCGCGCTGGACGAGTTTTTACCGTCGGTGAAAAATTTATCGCTGATAAAAATCGATGTCGAAGGCGCGGAGTTGTTCGCTTTTCGCGGCGCGGAACGCCTTATTTCCGAACATTTGCCGAGCGTTATCTGCGAAATAAATCCGTGGTATTTGAAAGGTTTCGGTGTGCAGTTAAACGAGCTGACCGATTTCTTTTTTGATAAAGGTTATAAAATTTATTCTTACCGGATGGAAGGCGGAAATAAATTTTTGCAGCAGGTGAAAGTCGAAGAAATAGTCGAAGATAATTACATTTTTATTCATCCGACACGGCTCGAAAGATTTTCCGCTCTTTTAAAAAAGTAAAAAAGTAAGTAAAGGTTTTAAGTTTTGATGAAAGTTTTAGCCATCGTTCCAAGCATTTACGACACTTCGCCCGGGCAGCGTTTTCGCATCGAGCAGTGGGAACCGATTCTTAAAGACAAAGGCGTGGAGATTACTTATTCGCCTTTTGAAACCGAAGAATTGCACCGCGTTCTCTACGAAAACGGGCAGACCTTGAAAAAAGCGAAAACCGTTTTGCAGAATATGAACAACCGGCGCGTCGAGATGAAGTCGGTGCAAAATTTCGACCTGGTTTATGTGTTTCGTGAAGCGGCGATTTTCGGTCCGGCGTTGTTTGAAAAACGAGTCGCGCGTTCCGGCGTGCCGATGATTTTTGATTTTGACGACGCGGTTTTCGTGGCTTATAAAAGTCCTTCAAATGGTTATTTGAGTCATCTCAAATTTCCGAAAAAAACCGGCGCGATTTGCCGCCATTCGGATTGGATAATGGCAGGAAACGATTATCTGGCGGATTACGCGCGACAATTTAACCCGAATGTAACGATTGTGCCGACGACAATTGACACGGAAAAATATCAACCGAAAACCGAATACGCGAAGGACAAATTGGTTATCGGCTGGAGCGGAAGCTACAGCACGGCGCAGTATCTCGACACGGTTGCCGGTGTTTTTCAGGACTTAGCCAAAGAAAGAGATTTTGTCTTCAAAGTCATTGGCGCGCCGAAATACGACTTGGATAAAGTTAAAATGAACGCGATTCCCTGGCAATCGGTGACGGAAGTTGAAGATTTGTCGGAGATGGACATCGGAATTATGCCGATGCCCGATGATTTGTGGAGCCAGGGCAAATGCGGGCTGAAAGCTCTGCAATATATGGCGCTCGGCATTCCGACGATTTGCTCGCCAATCGGTGTCAACGCGAAAATTATCCAGGACGGCGAAAACGGATTTCTCGCCGCCGACAAGGATGAATGGATTGAAAAATTAAAGAGACTGATGGATTCGGTCGGACTTCGCCGGAAACTCGGACAAGCCGGACGAAAAACAGTCGAGCAGGCATATTCGGCAAAAGTGATTGCTCCGAAAGTTTTCGAGATATTCAGCGCGGTCGTGAACAAGGAAAAGCCTTTGCAGCAAGCAGCGAGTGTATAAATGATTACAGAAAAATTTAAAAGAGAAATTTAAAAATAAAGTTTTAGCCGAGCGAGAAAGTTTAATAAAAACAATTACTGAGGGATTTTTTGAGAATGAACATATTAGTTACCGGCGGTGCCGGATTTATCGGGTCGCATCTGGTTGACGGACTCATCGAACGCGGGCATCGCGTGAGGATCTTGGACTCGCTGGTCGGACAGGTTCACGGCGACGCTGTTCCCGAATTTTTGAATAAAGACGCTGAATTTATCAAAGCGGACGTTTGCGATGCGGATGCGGTGGCAAAAGCACTCGAAGGAATCGAAGTAGTTTATCACGAAGCGGCGGAAGTCGGTGTCGGACAATCTATGTATGAAATTGTCCGCTACGTGAAAGCCAATGATTTGGGAACGGCGGTTTTATTGGAAGAAATAATCAAGCGTCCCGCGCAATTCAAAAAATTAGTTGTCGCTTCCTCGATGTCAATTTACGGCGAAGGCGCGTATTCGTGCGATTCGTGCAACACGACCGTTTATCCGCAGCTGCGCGGTAACGAACAGCTCGACGCGCACGAATGGGAATTGAAGTGTGAAGATTGCGATTCGACATTAAAACCGATTGGCACAAATGAAAACAAGCCGCTTTATCCGACTTCGGTCTACGCGGTTTCCAAACAAGACCAGGAACAGTATTGCATCTGCGTCGGACGCTCCTACAAAATTCCGACGGTCGCGCTGCGTTATTTTAATGTCTACGGCACGCGCCAGGCATTGTCGAATCCATATACGGGCGTATGCGCGATTTTTTCGGCGCGTCTTTTGAATAATCAAGGTCCCGTAATTTTTGAAGACGGCGGACAAACGCGCGATTTCGTTCACGTCAGCGACATCGTGCAGGCGAATCTTTTGGCTTTAGAAAGTGACAAGGCGAACTATCAGGCAATAAATATCGGCACGGGTCGTCCGATTTCGGTTAAGGAAATCGCGCAGATGCTGGCAAAAGGACTGGGCAAAGACATCGAGCCGGAGATTGTCGGAAAATACCGCGAAGGTGATATTCGGCATTGTATTTCCGATATTTCCAAAGCTAAAAAATTGTTGGGTTACGAACCGAAGGTGAATTTGGAAGAAGGTTTATTCGCGCTGCTCGATTGGGTAAAAAATCAAACTGCCGACGACCATGTAGCAGCGGCGACCGAAGAACTCGCAATGCGCCAATTGGTCAAATAATTGAATTGATAAGTTGAAGAAATTCATATGGTTACACAAGAAGTTCAGAAAAAAGAGGCGATTCAAACGCAGTCCGACCGCGCCGACCAATTTGCGGAAAGCTATGAAGTTTTGACGGCGGAAGCGTATGAAGATTGTTTTAAATACAGTCGTCATCGGCTTCATAAACTGCTGGAAGAATATCTGCCGCGAGACGGCACGGGTTTGCGCCTGCTCGACGCGGGTTGCGGAACGGGACATCACATCGCGGATTTGAGAAAGCGCGGTTACGAAGTCGCGGGCGTTGACGCTTCAAAGGAGATGCTCGAACACGCGCGTGTTAACAATCCCGATTCGATAATTCTCGAAGCCGACGTGGACGAAATTCCTTTGCCTGACGCAAGTTTCGACATCATTTTGTCAATCGAAGTTCTGCGGCATTTACCGCGTTCGGCTAAAACCATTTCCGAAATGTCGCGCCTGCTCAAACCCGGCGGATTTTGTCTGGTAACGGCGACACCTTTGCTGAACTTAAATGCTTACGCTTTGATAAACAAAATAGCGCACAGCGTCAAGGTCGGCGACCTTGCCCAACACAAACAGTCTTTTCACACTTCCACCCGTTTGCGAAAAGAATTCTCGGAAGCGGGATTTTCTTCGGTGGATATTCACGGAGTTTATCTCGGACCGGTGAATTGGGTAGCCAGGATTTTTCCGAAAGGATTATCGGCGGCACTGAAAAAATGGGAAACAATTGACGAGCGTTTGGCTGACAAATCCGTGCTGCGCGAATTGTCGAATATGTTTCTCGTCAAAGCCGTCAAATAATTGAGGTCGAGTTTGATGACTAATAAAAAAGAACCCAAACTTGAAAAGGGAATTTTTACAATCAGTCTGGATTTCGAGCTTATCTGGGGAACTGTAGATTTGTTCGGAGTCGAAAGTTTTCGTGAAGCCGTCGAAGTGGAACGAAACGAAGTCGTTGACCGTCTACTCGAGCTTTTCAACGAATTTAAAATTCCGGCGACGTGGTGTACGGTCGGGCATTTGTTTTTGGACAAGTGCGAGGCGAGCGAGAACAAAAAACACGCCGATGTGGTGCGACCACAGCACGCCTGGCACGAAGCGGATTGGTTCACGCACGACCCGTGCGGAGACGAGGAAAGCGACCCTTTGTTTTACGGAAAAAGTTTAGTCGAAAAGATTAAAAACAATCCGGTCAAGCAGGAAATCGGCAGTCATTCGTTTTCGCATATTATTTTCGGCGACAAAGGCTGTTCAAGCGAAAGCGCGAGAACCGACATTGCAGAATGTGTCAAAGCGGCGGAAACATTCGACATCAAGCTGAATTCATTTGCTTTTCCACGCGACCAGGTTGGGCATCTCGACGTTTTGAAGGAACACGGATTTACCAATTATCGCGGCGCGATTCCGAAATGGTATGAACACGGCGAAAACCGCAGTATTGTTAAGAGATTGGCGCATCTATGGGATGTCGTAACCGCCGCTACGCCGCCGACTGTTCTGCCTGAATACGAGAAAAACGGTTTGATAAACATTCCGGGTTCGATGATATTTTTTCCGATGCACGGATTGCGCCGCCACATTCCGATGTCTCTACGAGTAAAACGGGCGCGAAAAGGGCTGGACGTTGCCGCGAAAGAAAAACGCATTTTTCATTTGTGGTTTCACCCGACGAATATGGCTTTCGAGATTGAGCAAATGTTCGACGGATTGCGGGCGATTCTCAAATATGCCGCGGAACTTCGAGATAAAGGCTTGCTCGAAACGCTTTCGATGTCGGAGATAGCGGAATTGGATTTTCAAAGATAAGAATAAAATTTTCAAAGGTAAATTGATAAAAAAGCTGATACGAAGTTATTTATTAAAACGAAATTATTTAAATGTATATTTTAGGTCTGACAACATTAGGCGATTCAGCCGCGACTTTGATAAAAGACGGTGAAATCGTCGCGGCGGTCGAAGAAGAACGTTTTTCGCGCAAAAAACATCAAAGCGGTTTTCCGTTTCTCTCGGTGCGGCATTGCTTGGACGAAGCCGGAATCACTATCGCCGATGTCGAACACATCGGTCTTTACTGGAAGCCATGGGTTTTGCGTCATAAAGCGATGCAAGCCTTCAAATCCGCGCTGATTTCCCCGAAAATGTTTCGCGCCAGAGCCGACCGCGGCATCGGCGGCGTTGGCGAAAGCTATCTGGGAATGTTCAAATATCCCAAAATTATCCGCGAGCGATTCGGCGAAAGCGATTTCAAGTTTCATTACCTCGACCATCATCAAACGCACGCGGCAAGCGCGTTTTTCGTTTCGCCGTTTGAAACGGCGGCAATTTTGACGTGGGACGGAACGGGCGAAGATACGACGACGATGTTTTGTCAGGGCAAAGCAAACAAGATTAAAGTTTTGAAACGCATCAAACTGCCGCATTCGCTCGGACAATTTTATTCAGCCGTAACGAATTTTATCGGCTTCGATATGTTCGGCGGCGACGAGTGGAAGGTAATGGGACTCGCGGCTTACGGCAAGCCCGAATACTATGATTTTTTCTCGACCAAAGTTCTGACAACCAACGGAAAGGGCGATTTTCATTACAACATCAAAATTCTCGACCATCATATGGCAAAGCATTACGAGTTTCCCGAAGGAATTATTAAAGAACTCGGCGAGCCGCGAAAAAAAGGTGGAGAATTGACCGAACATCATTGGAATATCGCGTCCAGCGCGCAGCGTGTTTTGGAAGACACGGCGATTTATCTGGTCAAACAAATCAAGGAAATGACTGGCGAAGAAAATTTGTGTATGGCGGGCGGCGTGGCGTTCAATTCCGTGATGAACGGAAGAATTTTTCACGAAACGCCGTTCAAAAATTTTTATGTGCAGGCAGCGGCAGGCGACGCAGGCTGTTCGCTCGGCGCGGCTTTGATGATTTGGCATCAAACGCTCGGCAATCCGCGCAAATTCGTGATGAATCACGCTTATTGGGGTCCGAAATTTACTAATGAAGAATGTCAAAAGGCTTTGGACGAAGCCGGTTTGAAATACGAAACTCTGCCCGATGAAATACTTTTGCCGAAATTGGCGAAAATGATTTCCGAAGGCGCGATTATCGGCTGGTTTAACGGTCGAATGGAATGGGGACCGCGTGCTTTGGGCGCGAGAAGTTTTGTCGCCGACCCGCGCGACGCTAATCTGCGCGAAGCCTTGAATCATAAAGTCAAACTGCGCGAATGGTTTCGCCCGCTCGCGCCTTCGATGCTCGAAGAAAACGGCAAGGAAGTTTTCGGCAAAGAACATCACGACCCTTTTATGATTACGGTTATCGAAGTCGCCGAAGAATATAAATCGAAAATTCCGGCGGTCGTCCACGTTGACGGCACGGCTCGTCCGCAGATGGTCAGCAAAAAAACCAATCCGCGTTACTGGAATTTGATAAACGAATTTAAGAAAATAACGGGCATCCCGATGCTGCTCAATACATCTTTTAATGTCCAAGAGCCGATTGTCTGCTCGCCGCAGGACGCGATAAACACTTTTAAGAACGCTAATTTCGACGCGCTGGTTTTGGAAAATAACCTGGTATTGCGAAACAGTTTGTAAAAACTCATCATTTTTATAAAAGGAAGAAACTTTTTACTTTTCCGGCGAATAAAATTGCCGCTTTGATTTTCTAAAGGCTGGTTATGAAATACGGAATACTCATTTTCTTGATAACCTTTTTCGCACTGGTTATTCAGTCGCCTTTTCTTTTTTACGAGAAACCGGATGAACTGATGTTTATTCCGCTCGTTCTTCTTTTAGGACTGGGAACCGCTTTTTTCTTAAATAAAAATTCCGACATAGAAGATGCGGAATTTCAAATCAATATATTTTTTATCGCTTTTTCGCTTCGGCTTTTGATAGGCGTCATTATTTACGGTTGGGATTTAAGCTCGATTTTCGGCGATGAAGATTCGTCAGGCTATCAAGGCGGCTGGGTAGTTGCCCAAAATTGGTATAAAAATGGTCTGGACGGCTTTTTATCGGATATTTACAGAACTTTGATACAGGAACAGAATGTCGGGCAGTCAATGATTTGGGGAGCTTTGATGTTCGTCGCCGGCGGTCCGAGTCGGATGATTGTGTCCGTCGTAAACAGTTTCGCCGGTTCAATGCTGGTGATAGTTGTTTATCGGCTGGCAAAAAAATTATTTGACTTTCAAACCGCCAAAGTCGCGGCTGTGTTAGTAACCTTTTGGCTTTCGATTGTCATTCTCTCCGCCGGCACTTCCAAAGAAATGCTGATTATCTGTGCCGAATGGTCGATACTTTATCTGGCAATCAGAAATCCGAAAGGTTTATCGCAGAAAGATATACTTATCGCCGCTCCTTTAATGCTGATTTTATACACGCTTCGTTTTTACGCCTTTTATATGTGTGCCGCGGCGTTATTTTTCAGAGCTATCATCACTCACAGAAAAAACTTTGTCAGAAACTCGATTCTGGGGTTTATCCTGGTCGCGTCACTCTTGGTACTCCTAAACGCCAGCGGCGCTATTAACAAAGATTTTGAGAGATTCGACAGACAAAGCCAGGTTATTAACACATGGCGGGTTGATGTCGCTGAGACGACCGGTTCGGGAACGGATATTTATTCGGGATATGATAATTCTATTGCAGCCGTTCCGATTGCGACGGTCTATTTCTTTTTCGCGCCGTTTCCTTGGGAATTGTTCAGAGGCAGCTTACGCAGTAGTTTCGCCGCCGCCGAGAATATAATAATAATTTTCTTGTTTGCAATCGGTTTTCCCTTTATCAGGACATTATTTAAGGAGAGGTTTTTCCAGCTTTTGCCGATTATAGTTTTTTGCGTGCTTTACGCCGGTTTGCAAATTTGGGGGTTGTCTAATGTCGGGCTGGCGTGGCGGCACAGGCAGACGATTATGCCTCTGTTCTTTTTATTGGCGGCGTTGAGTTTAACAAAAAATTTCAGGAAAAAATTATTTCCCGTGAAGTAGAAAACGAATTATTTTTGTGTTATCTCCAACTTTTTTACGAAAACCGAAAATTTAAATACAAAATGCAGTTATCGCGGTATCTTTTTCACAAAAGAGCAATTTTTTATATCCTGTTATTATGCTTTCTGGTTCGGCTGGTTATAGTTTTATCTATTGACCCGCTCGGCAGCGACACGGTTGACGGTTTCGATTATCACAACAGTGCCATCTCGATAATAAACGGCACGGGTTATCCGGCGCACGGCTCGCTGCCGTTTGTCCGCCCGCCGCTTTATCCGTTTCTGCTCTCGATAGTTTATTTCTTTTTCAGCCACGAAACTTATCTGACCGCGCGGATTGTCAATGTTGTTTTGGATACTGCGGCGTGTTTTGTTTTCTACAAGCTAATTATGCTCATCTGGAACAACCGGCGCACGGCAGTTCTGGCGAGTTTAATTTATATCTTTAATCCTCTGTATCTTTTTTTCAGCGCGCGAGTGCGCGTCGAGGCGTTGTTTATTTTGCTGGTTGCCGCTGGCGTTTATTTTTTGATAAAGGAATATAAAAAGAATTTTCCCGCTTGGCTAAACATAATTTTGATTGGCGGTATATTTGGTCTGGCAATCCTGTGCCGCAGTAACGCGACGATGATTTTGCTGCTGATTCCGCTGTGGTTGGTTTACTCGAATCTTAAAAATTGGAGAAAAGGCGCGTTGCTCGGTCTCGGTTTTGCTTTGGGCTGCGCTTTGATTATCGCGCCCTGGTCAATCCGCAATTATTACAAATACGGAGAATTAATCATAATTACGGACGGTTTCGGCTACGCTTTCTGGATTTCCAACACCAATCTCAAATTGGACGACTTGAACGCCAGAACTTATCAGGAATATCTCGACTCGGACACTCGGCTGTGGAAGGCGACCGCTCAAGTCGAAGAAGAAGTCCGGGGAAAATCTTACAGGGAAAGAGATAATCATTATACTAATCTCACCTTTCAGTATATTCGGAATAATTTTCCGACGTGGCTGTGGCTGAACGTCTTGAAGTTTGCCGAGTTTTGGTCGCCGCTCGCCAGAATCGATATGCAGGGCATAAAGGCTTTTTTGACATTGCCGTTCGGCTTATTGATGTTTTTCGGCATGTTTTTTTATATAAAGAATTTTTTCGACGGAGATTTTGACCGCAATATCTGGTTGCTGATAGCAATTCTAATCGTTACTTCGACCGTTACGGGAGTGATGACGTGGTCTTCGGTCAGATTTCGAGTTCCGCTGGTTGACGCTTATGTGATACCGTTCGGTTTGTTCTGGCTGCAAAACAAATATCCGGGATTGTTCGGTCAAACGGATGATAATATTGCCTAAAGCGATTATAATTTAGGTTTATTTCGGAACAGACAAATTTAAGGCAATCGACTGAAATTTACGTATAACATATGACAAATCATCCGATTAATCAGCAAAATTGTCTGTCGGTAGTAATGCCGGCATACAACGAAGAAGCGACGCTTGGGCAAATCGTCGAGCTTATTATGCAAATTCCGAATTTGCTCGAACTGATTATTGTAGACGATTTTTCGACGGATAATACACCGGCTATCGCCCAAAATTTAGCCGCGCGGGACGAAAGAATTCGATACATTCGCCAGGCGAAAAACGGTGGTAAGACCGAAGCCTTGAAAACCGGTTTCGCGGCGACGAGCGGCGCGGTCGTTATCGTGCAGGATGCCGACCTCGAATATGACCCGAGCGAAATTGCGGATGTGATTGCCCCGATTTTGCACGGCAATGCCGATGTCGTCTACGGCTCGCGGTTTATGGTCAAACGCGCGACGCGCGTTTTATATTTTTATCATTACGTTGCCAACAAAGGCTTAACTTTTCTGTCCAATTGTCTGACGAATTTGAATATGACCGACGTGGAAACTTGTTACAAAGCCTTTCGCGGCGAGATTGTCCGCAATATGATAATTACTTCGAGCGGCTTCGGCTTTGAAATAGAAGTAACGGCGAAAGTCGCCAAACTGAAATGCGCGGTCTATGAAGTTCCGATAAGCTATTACGGCAGAACTTACGAAGAGGGAAAAAAAATCGGTTTCAAAGACGGTCTGGCGGCACTCTGGTATATCTTTAAATTTAACTTGATGGTTGATTTGTCGAATTCCTATCGCGCGACTCCCGAATTCTTGTCAGCTTCGACGGATAAACAATTATACTCAAATGACTGAAAAAATCGCATACGTCGGCAAAGACCTGGAAGCAATGTCTTTTGCCGTTAATTATCACAAATGGATTTTAGACGAGTTTCGCCCATTTTTAGGCAAGCGCGTTGTCGAAGTCGGCGCGGGAACAGGCTCGTTTTCCGAACTGCTTTTACAGGAAAGCATTGACAGCTTATCGCTGGTCGAGCCGTCGGAGATGTTCGAGAGCTTGACGGCGAATGTTTCCCAAATCAAAAATAAGGCACAGGTGGATTTTTACAAATCAATTTTTTCCGAAGTGGCGACGGAAATTTGTGAAAAACAAAAGCCCGATTCTATTATTTATGTCAATGTTCTCGAACACATTGAAGACGACCGTTTAGAACTTGGATATATTCACCGGACGCTAAGCAAAGGCGGACGCTGTTTTATTTTCGTCCCCGCTTTGATGTCGCTCTACGGAGAATTCGACCGTAAAATCGGGCATTTTCGTCGTTACACCAAACGGGAAGTTGAAGAAAAATGCAAGTCGGCGGGTTTCAAGATTTTGAAATCAAAATACTTTGACTTAGCGGGAATTGTGCCTTGGTTCGTCAAATATAAAATGCTGAAATCCGACTCGCTCGACAGCGGCGCGGTAACGCTTTACGACAAAGTGGCGATTCCTTTTGTCAAAGGAATGGAAAAATTCGTGAACGTGCCGCTCGGAAAAAATGTTTTGATGGTTGCCGAAAAACAATAAAAACTTCCGACAGCAGTAAAAGATTTTTTGGTATTTTCGATTGTTAAGGAAAAAATAAATGTGTGGAATTGTCGGTGTAGCAAATGCGAACTCGCGGAGCGTTGACCGTGAAGTTTTAGAGAAAATGAACGCCTGCATCGTTCATCGCGGACCTGACGACGACGGTTTTTACGTCAATGAAAACGTCGGTTTAGCGATGCGTCGCCTCTCGATTATCGATGTGGCGCACGGCAAACAACCGATGCGCAACGAAGCGAAGACGGCTTGGATTGTCTTTAACGGCGAAATTTATAATTTTCAAGAGTTAAAAAAAGACTTAGAGAAAGAAGGCGACAAATTTTATACCAACTGCGATACGGAAGTAATTCTGCATCTTTACGACCGTTACGGCGCGGATTGTGTTCAGCATCTGCGCGGAATGTTTGCGTTTGCGATTTGGGACGAGCGGAAAAAATCGCTTTTTATCGCGCGTGACCGCATCGGTAAAAAACCGCTTCTTTACTCGCATCAACCGAACGGCGATTTGATTTTCGGCTCGGAATTTCAGGCACTTTTAGCGCATCCGAGTGTCAGCCGCGAAGTCAATAACGAAGCGATTCATCATTATTTATCATATATCTGTGTGCCAGCGCCGCTTACGGCTTACCGTCAAATTCGCAAGCTCGAACCCGCGCACTGGCTCGAATGGAAAGATGGTGAAATCAAAATGCAGCGATACTGGCTGCCGGATTTTAACAAAAAAATAAAAATTAGCCAGACCGAAGCCGAAGAGGAAACGATGCGGATTTTGCGCGAAGCGACAAAAATGCGGATGATTTCCGAAGTCCCGCTCGGCGCGTTTCTTTCCGGCGGTGTTGATTCTTCGATGGTCGTCGCGTTGATGGCGCAGGAAAGCGCGACTCCAGTCAAAACTTTTTCCATCGGTTTTGAAGAAGAAGATTTCAGCGAATTAAAATATGCCAAGCGCGTGGCGGAACACATCGGCGCGGAACATCATGAATTTATCGTCAAACCGGATGCGACGGAGATTTTGCCGACTCTGGTCGAGCATTACGGCGAACCTTACGCGGATTCTTCGGCGATTGCCACTTATTATGTCGCCCGCGAAACGCGAAAGCATGTAACGGTCGCGCTCAACGGCGACGGCGGCGACGAAAGTTTTGCCGGATATGAACGTTATTTTGCGATGCAGTTGGCGGAAAAATACAATCGCCTGCCCGCATTTCTGCGCGGAAATCTGGTCGAAAAGGTTTTTAATCTCGTGCCGACATCGGAAATAAAACGTAGCCGCGCGCGCGATATAAAACGGTTTTTGAAAGCCGCTTCGCTTCCGAAAGTTGAACGCTATTTTCAATGGGTCAGCGCGATTGACCGCGAAACCAAACAAAATCTTTATACCGAAGATTTCAGCCGACAGGTTTCTGAGTTTGATTCGGCGCGGTTTTTACAAACCTGGTTTGCCAAAGCCAACGGTATGGGCATCGTCGACGCAACGATGTCCACTGACCAGATGACTTATTTGCCAAATGATTTGCTGGTCAAAGTCGATATTGCTTCGATGGCTGTCTCGCTCGAAGCGCGTTCGCCCTTTCTCGACCACAAAGTTATCGAATTTGCGGCGAGTTTGCCGGAAGCGGTAAAAATTCGCGGCGCGGAAACGAAATATCTGCTCAAAAAAGTTGCCAGCCGTGTTGTGCCGCCCGAAGTTTTGTATCGCAAAAAGATTGGTTTCGGCGTTCCGCTGACGCACTGGTTTCGCGGCGCGTTGAAAGGTTATCTGCGCGAAGTTTTGCTGTCTGAAAAAAGTCTGAAACGAGGTTTGGTAAAGCCTGAAGCCGTCAAAAATTTTGTCGAGCAGCACACAGCGGGAAAGCAGGATTTTACAAATCAACTCTGGACGCTTTTGATGCTTGAACTCTGGTTTCAGCGTTTTATTGACTAAAATATTTTGTAGATTAAAACATTATGATTACTACACAAAACACGGAAGAAATTCGCGATGGTTATCGTTGGGTAAAACAGGATTGTCCGGTTTGCAATGTTCCGCCGACTAAATTTATCGGCGTGCGCGGCGGTGATGCGCACCGAGAAGGAACGGGCGTGAAATGCGAAATTTGGGGCTGCGAACAATGCGATCTGATTTTTCCGAATCTAATGCCTGTTCCAGTCGGCGGGGCAAGCCAGCATTACGAGGCGGATGCCGAACACTTTTTCGACCTTCACGACCGAGAAGAAGTTGAAGACGAAAACGCAAAAACATTATTGGATAAAGCGGAGGAACTGCTCGGTGGCAAAGGCAAACTTTTAGATATCGGCACAGGGCGCGGCGAAACTGTGCGACGCGCCAAACTCGAAGGTTGGGATGTCATCGGAGTCGAGCCGACAGCTTCTTTTGCCGGTATTTCGGAAAAAAAATCGGGCGTGGAAATTCGTCGTGAAGTGGTGGAAAAATGCGGATTTCCCGATGAGGAATTTGATGTCATACTGTTGGAAGCGGTTTTGGAGCATCTTTATAATCCCGATGAAGTCGTGGCTGAAATCTCCCGAATCTTAAAACCGGGCGGATTGTTTTACTTTGATATTCCAAATGAAAAGGGCTTATTTTTCAAAGTTGGAAACACTTATCAAAAATTTAAAGGACGCGATTGGTGCGTGAATTTATCGCCGACATTTCCGCCGTTTCATCTTTTCGGTTTTAGTCCAAAATCAATCCGAATGTTGCTGAAAAAGCACGGTTTGGAAGTTAAAATGTGGCATGTTTATGGCGGGGAAAGTTTTTTACCTTCGCGCGGCGGAATTGTCGGAAAGCTCGAAGGCGAAGCCTCGAAGGTTATCACGGCAATAAGTAACTTGGGCGATTTGGGAAGCTATATTCAGGCTTGGGCAGTGAAAAAATGAAAGGCGTAATTGAGCAAAGCCAGTTTCAGATTGATGATTAATCCAAACTCCAAACTCCAAATTCCAAAGCCCGAAGTCCGAAGCCTAAAGTCAGCAACGAATCCTCAACAAATTGAAGAAACTACGACGAGCAATCCTCAACGAACAACGGACAAAATAAAAATAATTCGCATCATAGCGCGGCTTAATGTTGGCGGACCGGCGCGGCACGTCGTTTGGTTGACAAAGGAATTACAGGATAATGAGTTTCAATCAACTTTGCTTGCCGGAACAGTTCCCGAAGGTGAGGAAGATATGAGTTATTTCGCCGCCGAAAATGCGGTCGAACCGATTTTTATTGAGGAGATGAGCCGGGAACTCTCGCCGAAGGATGTAGTTTCGCTCTGGAAAGTTTACCTGCAAATCAAGCGCGAAAAGCCGGATATTATTCACACGCACACGGCGAAAGCCGGAACAATCGGGCGAGTCGCGGGTTTTTTTTATCGCTGGCTGACCTTCGGAACTTTAATCGGCAAACCACGCCGCGTAAAACTCGTTCACACTTATCACGGTCACGTTTTTCACAGTTATTACGGCAATCTGAAAACAAGGATTTTTTTGTTTATCGAAAAGACTCTGGCGCGGCTGGCAACCGACAAAATAGTCGTTATCAGCCGGCAGCAATTTGAAGAAATTCACAAAAAATTCGGTGTCGGGCGAGCCAAGCAGTTTGAAACAATTCCGCTCGGCATTGATTTAGAGCCGTTTAAGGATTGGAAATTGAGACAAAACATTCTGCGCGGAGAAATCGCCGCGGGAACAGACGAAATCCTTGTCGGTCTCGTGGGCAGATTGACGGAAATCAAAAACATTTCGCTTCTTCTGCAAGTCGCGCAAATCTACCGGAAAACAAAAAACGCAGACTTTCCGAAGCTCAAGTTTATCGTCGTCGGTGACGGGAATATGCGCCAAGAATTAGAAAGGGAAGCGGAAACACGCCGTGTAAAAGATGTCGTAACGTTTCTCGGAAACCGAAACGATACGGACGTATTTTACGCCGGACTCGATATTATCGCCTTGACTTCGCTTAATGAAGGCACGCCGCTTTCCTTAATCGAGGCGATGGCAAACGAAAAGGCGGTAATTTCAACCGCTGTCGGCGGAACGATTGATTTACTCGGAACGGTCGAGCGGGAATTCGACGGCTTTCAAATCTGCGAACGCGGTTTGCTTGGGGCATCGAACGACGCGGAAGGTTTTTTTAACGGCTTGATTTATTTGGCGAAAGATGAAAAGTTACGGAAAAAATTAGGAGCGAATGGTCAAAATTTTGTCGAACTGCAATACGGCAAAGCGCGTCTGGTCAATGATATAAAGAATCTTTACCGTAAATTAATCGAAAGTTGAAAACAATCTCACTTGATTTTATAGGGAATTTATCCTTTAATTAACCCAAACAAATCTTCTCCCAATAATTGTAGGATTTTCATCTGTAATAAATATCTCTATGTTTCAACTGTCCTCAAATCCTTTTTTGCTTGCGATAGGCAGTTTTATCATTTCTGTAGCACTGACCTTTGCGGTGCGCAAATTTGCGCGAAAGCAGAATTTTGTCGCCCCGCCTAAATCAGACCGCTGGCATAAAAAACCGACGGCGATGCTCGGCGGCACGGCAATTTTTCTGACGACTGTTTTGATGTATCTGCTCTTCGTGCCTCCTACGAAGGAATCAATGGTTATTTTGGCGGGCAGCTCTTTTCTTTTTCTCGTCGGTTTGGTTGACGACATTCGGCATATTAAACCTTATCAAAAGCTCATCGGGCAATTTATCGGTGTCGGCGTTATCATCGGCTTCGGCTTGGTTTTGCCGTGGACGGATTCAGAGATTTTTAATATCGCCATTACCGCTTTTTGGCTTATCGGTATTACCAACGCGATAAATTTGCTCGACAATATGGACGGGCTTGCCGCCGGAATTTCTGCCATTGCTGCCTTTTCTCTGGCTATCGGCTTCGGTGCGGGCGGACAAACCGTCGAACTGCTTTTGATTTCTGTTTTCGTCGGCGCGTTAGTCGGATTTCTGGTTTTTAACTTTAATCCGGCTTCGATTTTTATGGGCGATTGCGGCTCGATGTTCGTCGGATTTTTTCTGGCGAGTTCGGTCCTTCTTAACCAAGTCGGCGGTCGTTCTCGCAGTGTGGTTTCAATTCTGGCTGTTCCGGCTTTGATTTTATTTGTGCCGATTTTTGATACGACATTCGTTACCGTTCTGAGAAAAATCTGGGGACGCAAGGCTTCACAGGGCGGACGCGACCATACTTCGCATCGGCTGGTCGCACTTGGTTTATCGGAACGCGCCGCCGTTTTAATGCTTTACGGTTTCGCGTTGCTTGCCGGTTTCATTTCGTTGCTTGTCCGCGAGCTTCAGCCGACGCAGAGTCTTGCCTTGATAGCTTTTTTTGTCCTGGTTTTGACTATCATCGGCGTTTATTTATCGAAAGTAAAAGTTTATGAAGAGCAGCAGGAAGATTTAGCTTTGCAAAACAACGCCGCTTTCGGATTTCTCCTTAATCTTTCGCACAAACGCCGTGTTTTTGAGGTCATCCTGGACGCGGTTTTGATTGCGCTGGCTTATTATAGTTCATATATTTTGACTGTCGGCTCAATTGAAGAAAGCGAAAATTGGGCATTATTTATTAAATCGCTTCCGATTTTGATAGTGCTGAAACTTTTTTCGTTTCTGCTGGTCGGAGTTTATCGCGGAATCTGGCGTTACACGAGTATTCAGGATTTTGTGACTTTTGCCAAAGGCGTTTTTCTCGGCTCTGTTTTGAGCATCCTGGCACTGCTTCTTTTATATCGCTTCGAGTTTTTCTCGCGCCAGGTTTTTATTGTTGACGCGATTCTGCTGCTGACGGCGATTGCCGGAAGCCGGATGGCTTTTCGCATTTTCCGTCAATTTTTACCGACACAGATTTCCAGAGAAGGTCGCAAAGTGTTAATCTACGGCGCGGGCGACGGCGGCGAGATGATTCTGCGCGAACTGAAAAACAATCCCGATTGGAATTACACGCCCGTCGGATTTGTGGACGACGACCCGCTCAAAAAAAACAGACTCATTCTCGGATTAAAGGTTTATGGCGGAAACGGCTCGCTGAAAAAGATTTGCCGTGAAAATAATGTAGAGGAAATTTTGCTTTCTTCCACGCGCATTTCTCCGGCGAAGCTCAAGGAAATCAGAGAAATTTGCGAGGATGCGGAAGTTTCCCTGAAACGCGCTCTGCTGAAAATCGAGCCGGTAGATTTTGAATAAGTTAAAAATTTGTGTCGGTTAAATCAATCAAAATTGAAACGCTTGCGGCTCGCGCGGCTTTACTCGCGGCGGGATTGGTTTTTTTAATCTCCGCTTCTTATTTCGCGCGCTGGTTTTTTGCCGCCTCGATCGCCGCGAACACGGATTTAAGAGAAGTCGCCGATTTTGCCATCGGTTTAGCTCCGAGTGACCCGCAGACACATTATACTTCGGCGGTTTTGTCCGGGAAAATTTTCGCGCCCGAAGATTTAGCGAAATCCTTAACCGAATATGAACAAGCAGTCGCGCTTGCGCCGAATGATTTTCGATTGTGGCTCGCGCTGGGAAGAGCGCGTGAGCGCGGCGGCAATGCGGCGGGCGCGGAGCTTGCGCTAAGAAAAGCACTCGAACTCGCGCCGAATTACAGTCAAGTCCAATGGACGCTCGGAAACATTCTGCTCCGGCGAGGCAAAACGAGCGAAGGCTTTGCCGAAATTCGCAGTGCCGCGCAAAGCGACCAAACATTTATTAACCCGACAATTGTTACCGCTTGGCAAATTTTCGAGGGCAATCTCGCGCAGGTCAAGCAATACGTCGGCGATTCCCAACAAACAAATTTTGCCTTAGCAATTTTTCTGGCAAAACAGAAACGTTTCGACGAAGCCGTCGAAATTTGGAACGCTCTGCCCGCCGAAGAAAAGAAAACAACATTTAAGGAAACAGGCGAACAGCTTTACACGGAAATGCTGGCGGCAAAAAAATATCGTAACGCTTTGCAGATTCGCTCGCAAATCAGCGGACAAGAGGCGGCACAACCCATAACCGGACAAATCATTAACGGCGGTTTTGAAGATGAAGTAAAGACAAAAGATGTCGATGTTTTCGAGTGGCAAATCGCCGACGGTTTTAAGCCGCAAATCGGTTTTGATGACATACAGAAGCGAAGCGGAAACCGAAGTCTCGTCATCATTTTTAATTCACCTGACGGCAAGGATTTTCGCCAAATCTCGCAAACCGTCGCGGTCGAAGCCGGAAAAAATTATAGATTTGAAACATTTTACAAATCTGAATTGAAAACTTCCGCCGCGCTCGATTGGGAAATTGTCGACGCGACGGACGGAAAAGTTTTGGCGACGACCGGCACGATTTCCCCTAATGCCGATTGGACAGGTTTAAAAGCGGAATTTACCGCTGCAAATACTGAAGCAGTTACGCTTCGGCTGGCGCGTGAAGCCTGTAAATTATCAATTTGCCCGATTTCCGGTAAAGTTTGGTTTGATGATTTTTCAATCAGCCAGTAGGAATTGAAAAGCGTCTATCTCATTTCAGTTTATTTTTCCAGTTATTTTCTGAACGCAAAAGCGCGGGAAGTTTTGTAATGTCGGCAAAAATTAAAACGCTCATTTTGTAGTTACTTTGTGATATGTATACAAGGATTACTATAATCCTATTTGTATATCTCACAACTAAGCACACGACAGTAAAAAGGAGTTTGTTAGAATTGAGTTGATGAAAACCAAAAAAAACAAACTCCTTTTTACTGTCGTGTGCTTAGAAAGAATTTACACTTTCCACTTTTAGTTTTTCACTATTCACTGAATAAGTATGGCGCGAAAGAAAATTGGTTTAGCTTTATCGGGCGGCGCGGCGCGTGGGTTTGCGCATCTCGGTGTTTTGAAAGTTTTGCGCGAATACGGCATCCCTATTGATTTTATTGCCGGAACTTCCGCCGGCTCGATTGCGGGCGGCGCGTTGGCGAGCGGTTTGAGCATCGAAGAAATTGTTGAAATGGGTGGCAAAATCAGTTGGTTTTCGATGACGGGATTTTCCTTTTCGCCGATGGGTTTGTTGTCAAACGCCGCGCTCGGCGCATTTATCAATCGACATTTTCCCGTGCGAAAATTTGAAGATTTACCGATTCCGTTTGCCGCCGTCGCCTGCGATTTGGAAACGGGCGAAGAAGTCGTTTTAAAGAATTCAGGCGATTTGTCAACAGCGATTCGGGCAAGCTGCGCGATTCCGGGCGTGTTTGTCCCCGTAAATTACGAGGGCAGAAGATTGATTGACGGCGGCGTGGTTTCGCCTGTTCCGACCAAAGCCGTCAGAAAATTGGGCGCGGAAATCGTTATCGCGGTGGATGTTATCGCTTCGGGCGCGACTTATTGGGGAAGTCCAAGCACACTTCTCGGTGTATTTTTCCAATCGGCGATGATGCTCCTTCGGACGGCTGGCAAACATCAACATTACCGCGCTGATGTCGTCGTCATTCCGCAAATCGCACATCTCAGACCTGATGAAATCGGGAAAATGAACGAATTTATCAAAGCAGGCGAAGCGGCTGCGCTCGAAAAGATTGATGAAATCAAAGAGTTGGTTTTTTCCGCCTAAATTGCCGGAAAATCATTTACGATTTGCGCGAAACAAATGCTTTAATTTTCGTGCTTCGGCTGCGGAATAATTTTCCGTTTTTCGCATCGCAAATAAGTGTTATAATCCAATAAAATATCACGAAAGAGATATAAAAGTGATGAAAAAACAAATTTTGTTGTTTTAGGTTTTATTTTCATTTCCGCGAATACCGCGTTGGCGCAGACCCGAACCGCAACCAATGCCGACCTTGAAACGTTCGGCTAAAGCGCGTGCGAGCCGAAAAGGAATACCGCGAAAATTATCAAAAATTAGGTTTGCCTTTGCGGGAAGAATTGGAAAAACAGCGCGAGCTAAGCCATAAGGAGCTTGCTTTTAGCGAAAGGTTAAATTGAAATAAAACTTTACTTGGAAGCGGGTAAGCCCGCCATTTTTGCAGTTTAATTTTATCAAAACACACAAACAAGTTGATTTATGAAAAACGGTTGGGAAGCGATTATCGGAATGGAGATTCACGCGCAGCTGGCGACGGAAACGAAGATTTTTTGCGCTTGCGCGGCGAATTTTGGCGACGAGCCGAATGCGAACACTTGTCCGGTTTGTCTCGGACTTCCGGGCGCATTGCCGATTTTGAATGAAAGAGTCGTCGAACTTGGCGCAAAAGCCGCATTATCGCTTGGTTTGAACGTCAACGAAACTTCGATTTTTGCCCGCAAAAATTATTTTTATCCCGATTTGCCGAAAGGTTATCAGATTTCGCAATACGACAAGCCTTTTTCGAGCGACGGCGAACTGACGATTATGACCGCCGAGCGTGACGAATCGGGACGCGCCGGAGAATTTAAACCGTTGAAGATTCGCATCGAGCGAATGCATCTGGAAGAAGACGCGGGCAAAAATGTCCACGAAGGTTTGCCGGATGTTGATAAGTTTTCTTATGTGGATTTGAATCGCGCCGGAACGCCTCTGGGCGAAATCGTCACCGCGCCGGATTTTAGAAGCTCGTGGCAAGCGTATGATTATGTCAATCACGTTCGGAGAGTTTTGCAATGGGTCGGCGCGTCGGATGCCGATATGGAAAAGGGAAATCTGCGTTGTGAAGCGAATGTTTCGGTCAGACGAATCGGTGAAGGAAAGTTTCGCAACAAAGTCGAATTAAAAAATCTGAATTCGGTGCGCTTTATGCAAAAGGCGATTGAATTTGAGATTGAAAGACAAATCGCAGCGCACGAAGCGGGCGAAGCGGTCAATCAAGAAACTCGTTTGTGGGACGAAAAGAACAATCAAACGCGCATAATGAGAAGCAAGGAAGACGCGCACGATTACCGCTATTTTCCAGAACCGGATTTGCAGCCTTTGACCGTAACGACTGAATTTATCGAGAAGGTTAAAACGGAAATGCCGGAATTACCCGACACGATGCGCGACAGGTTTATCGAAACTTACGAGCTTTCCTACAACGACGCTTCACAGCTTGTTTCAGATAAAGATTTGGCGGCGTTTTATGAACGGACGGCGCGAGCGTCGAATAACCCGCGCGTTTCGGCAAATTTTATTTTGTCGGAACTGCTGCGCGAACTCAATAACGCCAACCAAACCGCCAAAGATTCGCCTGTTTCCGCCGAAAATCTTGCCGGGCTTATCAAGACCTTGGATGCGGGAAATATCAACAATAATCAAGCAAAGGAAGTTTTGGTTGAAATGTTCGGAAGCGGAAAAGCCGCCGCCGAAGTAATAAAAGAAAAAGGCTTCGAGCAAGTTTCCGACATCAGTCAAATCGAAAAAATCGTTGACGAAATTATCGAAACCAATCAAAATCAAGTTGCGGCTTATAAAAACGGCAACGAAAAACTTTTCGGATTTTTTGTCGGGCAGACGATGAAGGCTTCGGGCGGTAAAGCGAATCCGAAAGTCGTCAACGAAATTTTGCGGGCGAAACTTGGTTTATAGATTTGGTTTATAGATTTTGTCTTAGAAAAATTAAGGGAAAAGCTGTGAAGGAAACAATCTGTTTTATAATTTTTGCGAATGTCTTTATTTTTTCGAGCGAGATTTTTGCCCAAGCCGCGCCGCAAGATGCCGCCGGAATCAGGCGGGAACAGGAAGCAAAGGAAAGAGCTTATGAGCGGCTGCAAAAACCAATTTCGCCAAGAACCGATTCTGGTAATCAGCCGAATGTTACTTTTGGCGCGCGAAAGGCTCTTCCTTTCAGACAAAAATTAACAAGCGAACAAAAAAGGCGTCTTTTGCCTGAAGAAGATTCAGCCAAATACGCCTCGTTTCTCAAGCAGACGAAAACCGGTTTGATTAAACTCTTTCCAGATGTCGGCTGTGAGGAAAATGCCAACATTATTCGCGCTGACAGGCAATGTCTGAACTGGATTCCGAACAGCGCGTTTTATTCGTTTCGTGAGCGTGAACACACGACCGAATACCTGGCGGACATTCGTCTGGAAAAGGATTTTTTAATCTCCGACGGCGTTCTTTCACAGGGAATTTTGGTTGCGCTCGGCAGTGTTCCGCTCGATAATGTAACGCTCGACAGTGCCGGAATGAATTTTCTGGTCAATTATCAGCCGGAGCAGAAAAACAAAGATGCTTACAGGCAGACTGTTCAAATCACGAGAGGTATCAAAGCAGACAAATTTCTCTATAAAAACACTTTGCCCGCCATTGCCGACACGACTTACGCCTTGCGCGTTATCGCTTATCGAGGAAGGTTTTTGCAAACTTTTCGCAGATTCAGATTCAATATGCTGGACGGAGACAAGCGAACAGATTTGACGCTGGCTTTTCGCGTTGTCAGAAAATCCGAAGACGGAAGCATAAGTTTGCTTTGGAAGGAACTGCAGCGCAAAGACGCGCCGAAACTCATTTACGAAAAACGCAAAAAGTAAAACTTCGCGCTCAGGTTTTTGTGTCAATTTGCTTGAGAATCATTATTATTTAAAACAGATTTAATGTTTACCGCAACAAAAACAAGTTGATGAAATTAAACGATAAAATTGCCGTCGTAACCGGCGGAACAAAAGGAATCGGACGCTCCATCTCCGAAAATTTATTAAAAGCGGGCGCGTCGGTTTTTATCTGCGCGCGTGATAAGGTCGAGCTAAAACGCGCTTTGGAAAAATTGAGCGAACTAGGCAATATTGACGGCGAAATCTGCGACGTGCGAAGTGAAACGCAAGTCAAAGCGATGTTTGCGGAATGCCTGCGAGTTTTCGGCGGTGTTGATATTTTAATAAATAATGCCGGTGTCGGTTTTATCGGCAAGACGGTTGAGGAAATGTCCAGCCAAGACTTTGAGCAGACTTTGCAAACAAACCTTTTCGGAGCTTTCTACACTTGTCATCACGCGATTCCGCTGATAAAAAAACGCGGCGGCGGTTATATTATCAATGTTTCTTCCTTAGCCGGACAAAACGCGCATCCAAAAATGGCGGCTTACAACGCTTCAAAATTTGGTTTGAACGGCTTTACCGAAGCGATGATGCAGGAAGTTCGCGCCGACAATATCAAAGTCAGCCTTATTTGTCCCGGTTCGGTCAATACTTACTTCGGCGGCGACGCGCCCGACGAGGAAAAATCCTGGCAACTTCACCCCGAAGACATTGCCCAAGTCGTTTTGAATCTGCTGACGATGGACGAACGCGCTTTACCGAGCAAAGTCGAGATTCGTCCGAGCAACCCGCCGAAGAAATAAAGAAAAAAGCAGCTATGAAGAAATTTCTAATCCTTGTCGCACCGAACAAAGAAGAAAGTTTATTGGCAGCAGATGTTTTGGAAGGGTTAGCATTTATCACATATAGCTTGGGAAAACCCAAAAGCGCGGAAAGCCTTTTTGAAAATGCAACTCTCGCATATGAAAAAAGGAGAAAATGAATTTTGACGTTATCATTATCGGCGGCGGCGCGGCAGGAATCTCGGCGGCTCTCTGGTGCGACGAAATTGGACTCGACGCTCTGCTTCTGGAATCAAACACCGAACTCGGCGGGCAATTGCTCTGGATTTATAACGAGATAAAAAATCATCTCGGCATCGAAGCAAAAAACGGGCGCGAGTTGCGCGATATTTTTATCAAACAAGCTGAAAAGCGCAATTTTACGACTCGCCTTAAAACGAAAGTAAGAGAAGTTAATTTAAAAGGAAAATCGGTTACGCTCGAAACGGGTGAAACTCTATTTTCTCGGGCGATAATTATTGCCACCGGAATCAAACGCCGGAAATTAAACATTGAAGGCGAAGAAAAATTTCAAAATAAAGGAATTATCCAATCCGGCAAGCGCGACCAAATTTTAGTCAAAGGCAAAACCGCTACAATCATTGGCGGCGGCGATGCGGCATTTGAAAACGCTTTGATTTTAGCGGAAACGGCGGCGAAGGTTTTTCTTGTGCATCGCGGCGAGTCTTTTCGCGCCAGAAAAGAATTTGTCGAGAAGGTTTTAGAAAACCCGAAGGTTAAAATTTTAACTGAAACGGTTGTCACGAAATTTATTGGCGATGAACAAATCAAGGCTGTCGAATTGAAAAATATAAAAACAGACGACACTGAGATTTTGCCGACGGACGCAGTTTTAATCCGCATCGGTGTTGCACCCGACACAGAAATGTTTGGCGGAAAAATCAATTTGGACGAACAAGGTTACATAAAAATTGACAGCCGCTGCGAGACGAGCGTCAAAGGAATTTTTGCCGTCGGCGATGCGGCAAATCCGGTTGCTCCGACAATCAGCAGTGCCGTCGGAATGGGCGCAACTGCCGCGAAAGCAATTAGTTTTAAGTCTCAAGTTTAAAGACTCAAGTTATCTTAACTTAAAGCCTAAAACCAAAAAATGAAGTTTTTATCGAGCGGCAAAAGCGTCGTTGCCCGTAACCTGGTGAAGATGGCGCGTGTCGTTAAAAGCGTGAACGCGAATATTATTTCTGCCGCGAATTTCAAAACGGTTTATTCCGCAATTTGAAGTAACGAGCCAGGGCGTGGTTTTTGTGTGGCGGTTGATTGCGCCAATAAGATGCAGAGTCAGAAAGCAGATTGCGCCGGTGTGCGAAAAAATGACGACGTTTTCGCCCTCGCGCGTGCGAAGAACTTCATAGAGAACTTTAGTCGCGCGGCGCAGCAGTTGGTTGTAACTTTCGCCTTCGGTGATAACGTGATAAACGCTGCGATTAACCAAAGCGTAATAATCCTTGGGAAACTGCGCTTTCGATTCGTCAAACGTCAAGCCTTCTAAAACGCCGACTTTTCGCTCACGAAATGCGGAAGTCGTGATTATCGGCAAATCCAAAATATCGGCGAGCGGTTTGGCTGTTTGCACGGCACGGAGCAAATCGCTCGAATAAATCGCTCCAATTTTTTCTTTGGCGAGAGTTTTCGCGGTGATTTCAGCCTGTTTTTGCCCCAAATCTGAAAGCGGTGTCGGCGAATGCCCGCCGAAACGCCCTTCGGCATTTCCGGCGGATTGTCCGTGTCGCACCAAAAAGAGTTTCGTAACAGGCATTTTCAAAAGTAAAAAGTAAAAAGGCAAAAGTAAAAAGTAAAAAGGCAAAAGTAAAAATTCGTTTCACCTAAATGAAGAGTTAAGTTAAAACACAACTTATTTTTGTCTTTTTACTTTTTACTTCTTACTTTACGCGGTAACAGTGTCGGCTTTCAATTTTTCGGTTTGATAATGCGTCGTCAAGGCTTCGATAAATTCGTCCAACGCGCCTTCCATTACCAACTCGAGCTGATGAACGGTCAAACCGACGCGGTGGTCGGAAACGCGATTTTCCTTGAAATTATAAGTGCGAATTTTTTCTGAACGGTCGCCGCTTCCGACCATTGATTTGCGTTCGGAGGCTTGCGCGTCGTGAACTTTTTGCTCTTCGATTTCCTGCAATCTGGCGCGCAGAACGCGCATTGCCTTTTCGCGGTTTTTGATTTGTGATTTTTCATCCTGCATCGAAACGACAACGCCGGTCGGTAAATGCGTTAGGCGCACTGCCGAATAAGTCGTGTTTACCGATTGTCCGCCCGGACCGCTTGAACAAAACGTATCAATCCGCAAATCGTTTTGATTTATCTGCACATCAACTTCTTCGGCTTCGGGAAGAACCGCAACGGTAATTGCCGACGTATGAATGCGCCCTGAAGTTTCCGTCTGCGGAACGCGCTGAACGCGGTGAACGCCTGATTCGTAGCGCAATTTTGAATAAACCTTGTCGCCTTCAATCATCGCAAAAGCATCTTTGATGCCGCCGACTCCAGTGTCGGACATTTCCAGAACTTCCATTTTCCAGCCTTGCCGCTCGGCGTAACGCGCATACATTCGCAAAACTTCGCCCGCGAAAAGCGTCGCTTCGTCGCCGCCGGTTCCCGCGCGAATTTCCAGAATCACGTTCTTTTCGTCGTTCGGGTCTTTCGGAATCAGCAAAAATTTCAACTGTTCGTCGGCTTTCGCCAAATTTTCTTCGAGTTCGGCAATTTCCATCTCGGCAAACTCGCGCATTTCCGCCTCGTCCGAAGAGTTGAGAATTTCCTTCGCGCCTTCCAACTCTTCATTCATCTTTTTGACTTCACGATATTTGGCGACGACTTCGCCCAAACTCCGATGCTGTTTCATCATCTTCGTATAAGCCGAAATATCCGACATCACGTCGGGCGAAGAAAGCTGTTCGTTCAGCTCTTCGTAGTTTTGTTCGATTTGTGCAAGTTTTTCTAACATAAATTTTCAGTTATCGGTTATCAGCGGGCAGTTATCAATTTTCATAAATTATAAGGTTGAAAAATGAATAATCTAGACGACAACTTCCAACTCTCTGTGATTCGCCGGAACTTCTTCCGCGTCAATCGGTTCGAGCTTCAAAGATTCTTTCAACGCTTTGATAGCGACTTCGAGTTGTTCGCCGTCAGGTTCTTGTGTCGTAATGTTTTGCAGCCAAAGTCCGGGAATAGTCATAAATTTGAAAATCGCGCTTGACTCTTTTTTCGCCGCGTAACGAATAATTTCATACGAAAGACCGGCGACGAGCGGCATTAAAGCAATTCGCACAAGAAGGTTCAGCCACATCGCGTCAAATTTAATCACTGAAAATAAAACGATTGCAACCAACATTACAATCATCAAAAACGAAGTTCCGCAGCGCGGATGTTGTCGTCTTTGCAATTGCGCATTTTCTGGCGTTAAATCCAAATCCTTTTCCCAGGTGAAAACCGTTTTATGTTCCGCGCCGTGATACTCGAAAACGCGCCGAATGTCGCGCAGATAAGACATCGTAAAAATCATCACGACGAAAAACAGCATTCTAATGAGTCCGTCAATCAAGTTAAATGCAATCCACGAATCGGGTTTTATTTCCCAAACGTATGCTTTTGCGGTTTGCAGCCAGGTTAAATTTCCGGTGACTTCCGGCGCAGTCGCCCAGCCGAGCGCGATAAATAAAACATTTGTCACCAGAAGCGGCGCAACTATGAAAAGCAGCACATTGAAAAACAGCGCGAAAATTATCGAGCCGACCGCGCCCGCCGCTTGCGACGAATTTTTCTTCGCCGTTTGTTTTTCAGGCATAATCACTTTAGTCGGTGCTCTCGTAAAATTCTCGTCGGTTGTGCCGTCGGCTAAAACGGGGCGCGCGGCAAAATCGGCAGTTAATTCTTCCGCTTTGTTCGCTTCCATATCGTCGTGCGCGACGCTTGCCGAAAAGTTTAAGGCTTTAATTCCCAGAGCCATTGATTGAATCAAAGTCGCGCCGCCGCGCAGAATCGGCAAATCCAGAATTTTATATTTCTCGCTCCATTTCGGCAGGAATTCCGAAGTATGCACGATTGAACCGTCGGATTTGCGGCACGCAATCGCGTAAGCGTTTGGCGTGCGCATCATCACGCCTTCCATCACGGCTTGACCGCCGACGATTAAATCCTTTTGGACACCCAAAAAAACATTCAAGAATCGCATCTTTCGTTGATTATTTTTCTTTTTCATAGATTTCTTTTGATTTAGAACAATTTTGATTTTGAATTATTAACTTGAAATGCCTATTTCAATCGCAAATCTAAAATCCAAAATAGAACTAACGCCGATCTTTTTTTACCGTTTGCGCGTCGGCGTAAAGATTTTACACGAAGAGCAAACGGCGCGTGAAAAGCGTCGGCGTTAGTTTTTCTAAAGGCTAATGTAATGCGGAAAATAAATTCATTGCGGGCGAGATTTACTCTGCTGCTTCGGCAGTCGCGGGTTTCGCCGCGCCGCGTGTATAACGTTTGTTAAATCGGTCAACTCGTCCGGCGGTGTCAACCAATTTTTGTTTTCCGGTAAAAAACGGATGGCATTCCGAGCAGATTTCGATGCTCAAATCCTTGCCGGTCGAGCGAGTCTTAAAGGAATTTCCGCAAGCGCACGTTACGCTCACTTCTTCATAATGCGGATGTATTTCAGGTTTCATTGCTTTAATGGTCTCCTATCTGTTTAAAATTGCGTGTTTTGCGCAAACTGTAATAATAAGTGTCTTTCAGATGAAAAATCAAGTCAAAAGGTTTTCCAGACGTTGTTCGCGGATTCCGTAAAAGTTTTTGATTGACTGAATCTGCCCGTCTAATTTTTCAGTTTCGACTTGCCTGTCGTGTTTTGTCCCGACAATCATATTGTTTTTCGGCGTGTGTTCGATCGAGATAAACTCGAAAAGTTTTGTCGTGTAACCGCTTTTCTCAAGCAGCAGAGCGCGAAGTCCGTCGGTCAAAGTCTCGGCTTCGCGTTCGAGCATTACGCCGTGCCGGAAAATTCCGCCTAAGAAATCCGGCGCTTTTATTTGCGGGCGAATTTCCTGATGACAGCACGGAGCGCAGACAATCAAATCGGCACGAGCGCGAATGCCTTTGAAAATCGCGTCGTCGGTCGCCGTGTTGCAGGCGTGCAGAGCGATTAAAACATCCGTATTTTTCAAATCAAAATTACCGATATAACCGTGAACGAATTTTAGATTTTCAAATTCACTGGCTTTTGCAATGTCGTTGCAAAGTCCGACAAGTTCTTCTTTTGTATCAACACCAACAACTTCGACATCAATGTTTTTGGTGTTTTTGAAATAATCGTAAGTCGCAAACGTCAGATAACCTTTGCCTGAACCCATATCAACGATTCGCAATTCCTTGCGATCGGCAAGCGGTGATTTATCAATCAAACTTCCGAGAGTTTCGACAAATTTATTTATTTGCCGCCATTTGTCCTGCTGTTTGTCGCGGATTTCGCCGCGGTCGGTTGTGATTCCCAACGCTTTCAAATAAAAACTGTTCGGATTGATTAAGATTTGTTTATCGCGGTCGTGTGAAATGTCGGGCTTTGTATTAAATGTCGGCTTTGCAACATTTAAGCGCGATTTTCCTTTTTTGCCAATGTCGAGTTGGAAATCATTTTCGACGGTAAAAAGATGTCCGCTGAAAAAATCAGTTCCCAAACTCGCGCTGATTTTTTCAACGCCTTCGGTAAAATTAAAATTCTTTGCTGTATCGCGTGTATCTTGGCGGTAGAGAAAGAAAAGACGAGTGCCTTTTTTGGTTTCGATGAGACGAATCAATAATTTTTGCAAATGCGCGTCGTTTCCGCGATAATTGCCTAAAGTCATTTTTACGAAAGTTTTTCCACGGAGACTCGTTGCAAATGCGTGGATGAATTTTTCGATATTTTCATTCATAAAAAATTTGAAAACCACAGATTAGCACAGATGAACACGGATAAAAACACGATAAAAAGAGAAGATTTTTTAAAATCAATTTTGTATTTACTGCGCGAAACCTTTGAAGGCTCGCTTGAGACGGGAAGCGCGTATCTCGACAGAGGTGTCGGCGTTTTGAACACGCTCGACAAACTTTCGGCAGCCGAAGTTTCACGCGAGTTCGGCTCGGCGACGATTGCCGCGCACAGCGAACACGCCAAATTTTATCTCGACCGTTTGTGCGAATTTATGAAGGGCAGAACCGAAAAGGTAAATTGGGAAGACAGTTGGCTGATTGAAACTGTCAATGAAACCGAGTGGAATTATTTGCGCGTCGCGGTTCGCAAGTCTTATGAAAACGCTTTGCTGACGTTTGCCGTAATCGAAGATTGGAACGAAGACACGCTTGGCGAAGCAATCGGAATCGTCGCGCATACGGCTTACCATCTCGGCGCGATTCGGCAAATGATGAAACTTGCGGCAAACGATGAAATTTTAACGGCTGCGGAAAAACAATAATAATTTGATTTATTCGCGCAGACGTTTCAAATTTTCATTTTGCGCGATTTCCAATTTGAAATTTCTACAATTTTCTTTCCATCACCAAATCAGTTTGCGCGTCCGAGCCAAGCCGGAAAATATGTTTGCCGACTTTGTAAAAACCGATTTTTTCGTAAAATTTCTGCGCCCGAAAATTAAATTCCCAAACGCCGAGCCACATTGTTTGATAATTTTTGCGCGTCGCTTCGGCAAAACATTCGTTCATTAAATTTTTGGCAATGCCTTTACCGTGAAATTCGTGCGCCACGTAAAGCCTTTGCAGTTCGATTGGGTTTTTGTCCGAAACGCAGGCTTCGGCTAAATTCGCCTGCAATTTTGCGTAGCCAATCATTTCGTTGCCGATTTCAGCAATAAAAAATACTGAATCTTTGTCAGTCAATTCTTGCTCGAAAGCCGCAACGCTCATAAATTCCGCGATATAAACTTGCATATCTTCGGGTTTATTCAGAGGATTATCGGCAAAAGTATCGTTAAAGATTTTCACTGCCAAAGGCGCGAGCGTTTCGGCATCTTCGACAGTTCCGCGACGTATTTTTAGATTTGTTTCAGACATTTGAAAAAAAAATGATTACAAGATTGCTTTTCATAATGCGCCGTTTTTGTTACATTTTTCAATACAAAAAGTTAAAAACAAGAGGAAATTTTATGCAAAGCAAATCCGCGGGCGTTTTTGAACGGGTAAATCCGTTTGACGCTGAAACCGAAGACTTGAATGTAATTATTGACACGCCGAAGGGAAGTCGCAACAAATACAAATATGACGAAGAATTAAAAATCTTTAAGCTGGGCGGCGTTTTGGCTGTCGGGCATTCGTTTCCGTTCGATTTCGGTTACATTCCGAACACGCTTGGCGGCGACGGCGACCCGCTCGACGTGCTTGTTTTGATGGACGAACCGGCGTTTGTCGGCTGCCTGATTGCTTCGAGACTCATCGGCGTTATCGAAGCCAGGCAAACCGAAGAGGGAAAAACTGAGAGCAATGACCGACTCATTGCCGTCGCGTCAAACTCGCGCACGCACAAAGATATAAAATCCATCAACGATTTAAACGAAACTCTGGTTGATGAAATCGAGCATTTTTTCATCTCTTACAACGAAGCGAAAGGGAAAGAGTTTGAGCCGCTCGGACGTTTCGGCGCGATAAAAGCGAAGCAGCTCATCGAAGAAGGAATAAAATTATCTAAAAAACCGAAAGCTAAAAAAAAATAACTGATGATTTTGAACGAATCAAACGAAATTGAAAAGCGCAGGCGTTTTGTTATTCACGAACATCACGCTTCAAATCTGCATTTCGATTTGCGTCTTGAAATGAGCGGCGTGCTGAAATCTTGGGCAGTTCCGAAAGGTCTGTCGCTAAATCCGAACGACAAACGCCTTGCAATCGAAGTTCCCGACCACAGTTTGAGTTACATTGATTTTGTCGGCACAATCGCCGAAGGCAAATACGGCGCGGGTCGCGTCGTTATTTGGGACAACGGCGAATATCTGACGAAAACAAATCCGTTGGAACAGCTTGAAAAGGGAAGATTGAGTTTTACTTTTTACGGCGAAAAATTGCGCGGCGATTTTAGTCTTTTACAGATGAAAGACCGAAAAGGTCAATGGCTCGTCGTCAAAAATCGTGATGAATTTGCCGATTTGAATTGGAAACTCGAAACCGTTCTAGAGCCGAAAGCAAAAACGGAAAAGAAAATTTAACTACAAATGAACCAAACGGTTTTATCCTGCAAATCCTGTTTATCCCTGTTAATTTTCTCTGTGTCCTCTGTGTCTCTGTGGTGAAATGTTTTATAATTAAATTATGAAATTCCTCCATATTTCCGACGTTCATTTGGGCTGCACGCGCTATCAATTAAACGAATCACCGCGCGATTTTTTCGACGCCTGGATTGATGTTCTGCAAAAATACGCGGTTGGCGAACGAGTTGATTTCGTTATCATTTGCGGCGATTTTTTTCACAAGCGCAATGTGCCGCCCGAAACGATGAATTATGCGTTTGCAGGCTTGAGTTTGTTAAAAGATAACGGAATTCCGTGCGTCGCAATCGAGGGAAATCACGACCAAAAAGCGAACGATACCGAATTTAGCTGGCTTCGTTCGCTGGCGAATTGGAACTTGATAAAATTGCTTGAGCCGAAGAATGACAACGGAAGAATCATTTATAACAATTGGAATGAAGAAGACGGAAAAGGCGGATTTATAGACATCGACAACGCGCGGATTTTTGGTTCGAATTGGTATGGCGCGTCGGCAAATTGGGCGATTCCGATGCTGACCGAAGCGATGAAAGTGAATCAGCGCGAAGGCGCGTTTCATATTTTGCTGCTTCACACCGATGTCGAAGGTCATCAAACGCATCCGATTCCCGCGCTTTCGCTGACGAATTTAAAGGAATTAAAATCTGTAACGAATTACGTCGCGCTCGGACACACGCATAAACATTACGAGATTGATAATTGGGCATTTAATCCGGGTTCGCTGGAAGTTACGAGCATTGACGAATTCCGCGAAACGCGCGGCGCATTTTTAATCGAAGTTGACGAAAACAATCAAATTACCGCTAAACATATTACCGATTACCGGCAACGTCCGTTTCAGCGTTTGTCATTTGATGTTTCGGGTTTTGCTGAAGCAAAAGATATTACCGAAGCCGTTTTGGAAATGGTCACAAATCAAGCGCGCGCGTTTGACGAAAATTCCGGCGAGTCGCAGCCGATTATCGAAATAACTTTGCGCGGACATCTCGGTTTTCCGAATTCTAATCTTGAACAGCAAAAAATCCGCGAAGAAGCGCAGAAAATGACAAACGCTTTGCACGTCCGCATCAAAAATCATTCCGCTCCGATTGAATACGCGGTCGCGGCTGATGTCGGCGAAGACGTAAGCCGCGAAAAACTCGAACGCCGCGTCGTCGAAGATTTAATCATTCGTGATAATCGCTACAAAACGCGCGTCGAAGAAATGGCGGAAGCGGTCGTCGGCGCGAAACGTCTGGCATTGAGCGATGAAACGCCCGACAAGATTGTTGATTTTATAGCTCTAAAGCTGGTAAATAGTGAATCGTAAATCGTAAATAGTTTGTTCTCTTCTATTCACGATTTACAATTCACTATTCACGAAATTTATGTCCGAAGCCTTAGAAAAAGTATCCGGCATCAAACATTTGCCGTTATTTCCATTGCCGCTCGTGCTGCTTCCGAATGAGCTTTTGCCGCTTCATATTTTCGAGTCGCGTTACCGGCAAATGCTTAAAGATGTCGCGCTCGATAAAAATTTGTTCGGCGTTTCGTATTTCGAACCGCAGGAATCTTTTATCGAAAAACCTGCGGCGGGAACAATCGGCTGCGCGACGGAAGTGCGCGAAGTACAGACTTTACCTGACGGAAGATTAAATATCCTGACCGTCGGCGTGATTCGTTATCGTCTTGTTGATTATATTGATGCTGACGAGCCTTATTTAGTCGGCGATGTCGAATTTTTTGAAGATTTTGAAGAAGATGAAAATCTTTTAAATCCTTTATCTGATGAAGTTTTTACGCTTTTCAGGCGCATCGCCAAAGCCGCGCACAAATTGAGCGGCGAACGCGGAAGATTTCCCGACGTTCAGCAAACTGAACCGCAAGGCTTGTCTTTTCTCGTAACAGCAGCGTTTAATCTGGAAAATGATTTGAAGTATCAGATACTCGAAACCCGTTCGACCATCGAAAGACTTGAGCGCCTTCGTGAAATTCTTTTGAAAGCTGTTGATAAAATGGAAGAGAGCGCAGAAATTCACAAAATCGCCAAGACAAACGGACACAGCAAAAAAAAGATAAATCTTTGATTAAATAAATGTAGGGAGAATCAGCCGGTAAAGATTATTCACAAGACGCTTGGTTTTTGTCATAATTTTATAAAACGAAGTCAGGAAAGAAAATACAACTTGAAATGATTTTCGAGAGTCTTAAATGCCAGTCCTTTTAGAAAAAAAACTTTCGATAAGCTATTCAAAATGTTACCATATCAGCCAGCAAGATTAAGAAGAGTTTTATTAAAAATATGAAAGCAAAATTTTACGCCTGTTTATTAATTATTTCGGCATTTAGTCTGAGTATTTTCGGGCAAACGCAAGCTAAAAACGAATCAAAAGCCGCTGTTGCTAAAATATCAAAAGCGCAGTTTTTTCCGGTTTCCGAACTAAAGGAAGGAATGCGCGGAACAGCGCGGACGGTTTTTCGAGGCAGCGAACCGGAAGAATTTACCGTCGAGATTTTAGGCGTTGTGCCGGGCGCAATTGGTCCGAAACAGGATATGATTGTCGGTCGAATTAGCGGTGGCGCGGCAGACAGAACAAGTGTTTTTGCGGGAATGAGCGGCTCGCCCGTTTATATTGACGGTAAACTTGTCGGCGCGATTTCCTACAGCTTTCCTTTCTCGAAAGAGCCGATTTGCGGCATCACGCCGATTGCGCAAATGCTGGCGATTTTCGAAAATAACCAAAATATAAAACCGAAGGCGAAAGAACCGCGCCCATTTTCGTTTGCAGAATTAGCTTCGACAACTTGGAAACCAGATTTTCCGAATAACCCAATCGTTTCAAGTTCGGTTTTAACGGGCGGGAATGCAAATTTAGCTTTGAGCGCGGTCGCCGGACAAACTTTTCAGCCGATTGCCACGCCGATTACATTCAGCGGATTTTCTCAAGCAACCTTGAATGCTTTTGCGCCTCAATTAACGTCCATCGGCTTGCTCCCGGTTGCAGCCGTCGGCGGCGCGGCGCGAATTACACCGCTCAAGAAAGCTGAAAAAAATACTCTGCAAGGCGGTGCGTCGGTTTCGATGCAGTTGACGCGGGGCGATTATTCACTGGCGGCAAGCGGCACGGTTACATACCGCGACGAGGATAAAATTTACGCTTTCGGTCATCCGTTTCTGAGCCTCGGCACAGCGGATTTGCCGATGAGCGAATCGCACGTCGTGACGGTAATTCCAAACTTGAACAATTCCTTCAAACTCGCTGTTCCCGATTCGTTGGTCGGCACGATGACGCAGGATAGAGCAACCGGAGTTTTCGGCAAACTCGGACAATCCCCGAAGATGATTCCCGTCCGGCTTAACCTCGAAACCAGCCGCAACAATCAAGAAACTTTAAACTTTGAAGTTGTCAAAGATGATTTTTTAACGCCGCTTTTATTGAACATCGCGGTTTATAATTCGATTGTGGCAAATGAACGCGGAATCGGCGAAACGACTATTGAAGTGAGCGGCGAAATCAAATTGAAAGGTCAAGAACCAATAAAAGTTGAACGCCGGTTTGCGGGCGGGCAAGCCACACAGCTTGCCGGTTATTCGGTTGCCGCTCCCATCAACGCGCTTTTGCAGAGCCGCTTCGACAATGTGGAAATCAGCGAAGTGAATCTCAATTTAACTTCGATTGACGGAAGCAAAACCGCTATTTTAGAACGTCTCGCGCTCGACAAAAGGGAAGTCAAAGCGGGCGAAAGTTTTGAAGTGCAGGCGTTTGTTCGCACGGACACGGGCAAAATTCTTTCGCAAAAAGTTTCGGTTAAAATTCCTACCGACACGCCGAGCGGAACTTTAACGGTTGTCGTCGGCGACGGCGGCTCGATTCAACAGACGGCAGCTTCAAAACAATTCGTGCCGAAGGATTTAACCGAACTTGTCAAAACAATTAACGAAGTCAAAAAAAGCGACCGACTTTATGTGCAAACGTATCGTGTAAGCAATGGCGCAATTATTGGCTCAAAGGAAATGCCGAATCTTCCGCCTTCAATGCTCGCAACGCTGAATAACGACCGCACGGTCGGCGGTTTCAAACCGACCGTTTTGACCGTTTTAACCGACCAAGAACTTCCGCTTGCGGAGTTTATAATTTCCGGTCAACAGACGTTGACGGTTGAAGTCATTAAATAAGCCGAGAAAGTAACATTGCATAAAGGGTCAAGAGATATTCAAATGCTCTTGACCTTTTTATGTTTGTTATAAACTGAAATATGAATAATTTAACAACGCTTATCCAAGCAATCAATTTCGCTGCTAAAAAACATCGTCGCCAAAAGCGAAAAGGGGCGGACGGCGAGCCTTACATTAATCATCCTTTGGAAGTTTTGAATCTGTTGACAAGCGTCGGAAAGGTTGAGGATTTTAACGTCCTAATTGCCGCCGTTTTGCACGACACAATCGAAGACACCGAAACAACCAAAGAAGAAATCACGAAACTTTTCGGCGCGGAAGTCTGTAAAATGGTTTTAGAATTAACCGACGATAAATCTCTGCCAAAAGCCAAACGAAAACAGCTTCAAATAGAACATGCGCCGCATATTTCGACGAACGCAAAACAAATTAAGCTCGCCGATAAAATCAGCAACATCCGCGACGTTGTGGAAAATCCGCCCGATGGCTGGTCAGTCGAAAGACGCGCCGAATATGTCGAATGGGGCGAACGAGTCGTCGTCGGTTTGCGCGGCGCGAACGCAAATCTGGAAAAATATTTTGACGAACTGCTTACGAAGGCGAGAGGGCAGGGCATCGGGTGAGTAATGACGAATTACGAATTAGAAGAACATTTTTCGTAATTCGTAATTCGTCATTAATTTAAGGGTGCGTCATTTCTTCGGGCTTGACTAATTCGTCAAATTTTTCGCCTTCTAAAATTCCTAATTCGATTGCCGATTCTCTTAAGGAAATCCCTTTTTTATGCGCGTTCTTGGCGATTTTTGAAGCATTATCATAGCCAATGTGTTGATTTAAAGCCGTAACAAGCATCAAAGAATCGTTGAGATATTCGTCAATTTGTTCACGATTCAACTCGATGCCGTTGATGCAGAATTCGACAAAACCGACGGATGCGTCGTGCAGAAGACGAACCGAATGCAGAAAGTTGTGAATCATTACGGGCTTGAAAACATTCAGTTCAAAATTTCCTTGCGAACCGGCAAAACCGATTGCCGCGTCGTTTCCTAAAACCTGCGCGGCAACCATCGTCATCGCTTCGGATTGCGTCGGATTAACTTTGCCCGGCATAATCGAAGAACCAGGCTCGTTTTCCGGCAAAATGAGTTCGCCCAAGCCGCATCTCGGACCGGAAGCCAGCCAGCGAATATCATTCGCTATTTTCATCAACGAACACGCGAGAGTTTTGAGCGCGCCGGAAGCGAAAACAATTTCGTCGTGTGCCGACAAAGCCGCGAATTTGTTCGGATGCGCTTTAAACGGCAAGCCTGTTAATTCCGCAATTTGCGCGGCGGCGCGGTCGGCAAATTCGGGATGTGAATTTAAGCCTGTTCCGACGGCTGTTCCGCCGATTGCCAAATCGTAAAGACCATCCAAAACCATTTTCAATCTTTCAATATCTCTTTCAATCAAACTTGCCCAACCGCCAAACTCTTGCCCGACTGTCAAAGGCGTTGCATCCTGAAGATGTGTCCGCCCGATTTTTACGACATCGGCAAATTCCCTTGCCTTCGCGTCAATCGCATCGTGTACCTTTTGAATTTGCGAAATCAAAGCATTCATCGTTTCAGCGGCTGCAATATACATCGCGGTCGGAAAAGTGTCGTTCGACGATTGCGACATATTCACATCGTCGTTTGGGTGAACCGGCTTTTTGCTGCCCATTTCGCCGCCTGCAATTTCAATCGCGCGATTCGAGATGACTTCGTTGGCGTTCATATTCGTCTGCGTTCCGCTGCCCGTCTGCCAGACTCTTAATGGAAAATGCGTGTCGAGCTTGCCTTGGACAACTTCATCGGCGGCTTGCACGATTAAATTTTTCTTATTTTCGTCAAGTTTTCCCAAATCAAAATTGACAATCGCCGCAGCCTTTTTCAAAATGCCGAGTGCGCGAATCATCTCGCGCGGCATCACATCAAAACCAATGTTGAAATGATGCAAACTTCTTTCGGTCTGCGCGCCCCAATACTTGTCCGCCGCGACCGCGATTTCGCCCATCGAATCGGTCTCAATTCGCGTTTTTATCTGGTCGGTCGCTTGTTCTTTTACTGATTCTACCGGCATATAATTTCCTCTCTAAACTTAGAATAAAAAGCACTCGATTAAAATTGAAACTAAAAGTATAAAATTTACAATTTCAGCTTTTCCCGATTATAATACGCTAACGACAAGTTATAAAAACTGGTAATCAATGCGAATCTTGTCAAGCTGTTTTGTCTCACCAAAAGTATGAAAGCCTTGACAAAGATAAATCACTTCTTAAACTTCTCGCTTCAAATTTGGTTTGGCGGTCTGTTAATCGGAATTTTTTGTGTCCCGGACGTGTATGCCGACAAATATCATTTCGATTCGCGGGATACGGACAGCGGGCTGCCCCAAAACAGCGTTAAGGCGATTTTACAGACACGCGACGGTTATTTGTGGTTCACCACGCTCGACGGCGCAGTGCGTTACGACGGCGCGAAATTTACCGTTTTCAACACGACAAATTCGCCGGGCATCCGCAGCAATCGTTTTGCGAGTATGTATGAAGGCGCGGACGGCGCGTTGTGGCTCGGCACCGAAGACGGCGGCTTGACCCGCTATCAAAACGGTGAGTTTCACACCTTTAGCGCAGATGAAGGCTTGCCCCATAACCTTGTCAAGGCTATCGCCGGAGACGAAAACGGAGAGTTATTGGTAGCGACTCATAATACTGTCGGGAGACTGAAAAATGATTTTTTTGAAATTCTTTTCAAACAACCGCACCCGGATCGAACATATTTCGGAAAATCTCCCGATGGGTTGTGGTTTTGGGATAATACTAGATTTTACCGCCTTAAAAACGGCATTTTAGAAACTCATCCGACCGGCGGCGCGCTGAACAGCGAATACACGAGCGTGATTTTTGAAGACCGCGGCGGCGACCTCTGGATTGGGAGGCGCGACGGCGGTTTGTACAAATTAAAAGGCGGAGACTTTCAATCGCCTGTGCAGTATTTTCCGCTGCGGGAAAACTTCACGTCGGCTTTCCAGGATCGTCAGGGTCAGATGTGGTTCGGCACGGCGAGCGGCGCTTTGTACGTTCTGCAAAACGAACGATTCGTCGAATTGATAGAACCGCAGGAGAGTTCGACGAGCGACGCGGTTGCCGGTAACGGCATTATCGCAATTTATCAAGACCGTGAAGGAACGATTTGGTGCGGCACTTTCGCGCGCGGTCTGAAACAGTTAAATCGAGAAATTATTACAGTTTTAACGACGAGCCAGGGGCTAGTGCTAAGTAACATTAGTTTTTAGAATTACATTTTCATAATGGCGATTTAGTTTTTCTCTGGCGTTTTCAACCTTAAACTGCCATTTGAATTTAATTGCTAATTTATTTCGTTCTTTGACAAT
>JAABUN010000877.1_pt1 | contig 73556 bp, 96 predicted proteins | sample 5559311 | NCBI WGS metagenome assembly JAABUN01 (sample SAMN10711877, study PRJNA513370) | rock metagenome | isolation source: Antarctica rocks | place: Antarctica: Victoria Land, Siegfried Peak sud | reverse complement strand
CCTGCTGAACTTGTATGATTAAATCCTTATCCATCTTCACGGCAATTTGCACATAACTTCTCTATCTTCAAAGAACTATTCTTCCTACTTTAATAAATTGCCTATTATTGGCCTGAATAGTTACTAAAATTTTATCATTTGCCAATATTTCAATAATACACATCTCTAGATTATCAATTCCATACATTTTAGCATGTTCTACAATCTTTCCTGCACGAATTGTATGAAAAGAATGTTTATGCTGTTGAAGTCTTTGATTAAAATTTGAAGTCCGCCCGATATAAAACTTACCTGTAATAAGGCAGGTTATTTTATATATACCTGCCTTGTTTTTATTACAATCCTCACATAATAGTTTCATTTTTTCCTTTTTTAATTATTTGCCGGAGTTGGAACCGGTTAAACTTATCTGTCAAACATCCTGCACACCTCTTCAGCCGCAAACCATGCCATAACATTAGTTATTGCACCTTGTGATGGCCGGCCACCTCCCAAATACATATACAAGTCTTTCTTATCCTGTGCATCCATCGGATTACGCCTGAATACTCCGAAATTTGCAACAATAGATACTACATCTTCGCCTAATTCGTCCGCAGAATCTTCTAACAACTTAACGATTAATTTTCTGTATCTCATCGCGAAGGCATGAGTATCTGTGTAATAGATAAATCCATTAAACCCACCATCTATACCGTTGTTAACTACATCCATAATGCTATCCTTTCCAATTCGGGAAACAACGGCATTAATTAAGGTTTTGTACTGGGTGTTATCTGTTGTTACTTGTGTTTTGCTAATCATAGCTTATCCGGTGTTTTACTTGCTTTTATGCCGGTAGCAAGGTTTTTTAATTGAATTACTAAGGTATAAAATATAGTTTGAATAAGCAAACTAAATTAATTCTTTTTTTCTGTTAATTACAATGATTAGGCAAATTGTAGTTAAAACTACCAGGGTAAGATACACCCGGCAGTAATTTACCATTGAGAAAGCATTAACAGGAGTTGAGAAGTATTTTACTAATTGTTGCATGTCTTTGTTACTCGTTTGAAAAGTGAGCGACTTTTTTGGTTGTGAATGAATGTGAATGATCCATTACAACAAGGATTAAGACATTAAGTCTCCTTCAGCATCCCGCTGAAAGGAGTAACAAAAAAAATCGAAAACCCTTTCATCAGGGTTTCCAATAAACGCCCTGCTTCCGTCAGAAAAGCATGCCTCAATTGAGGCATCAGAACTATCTGTTCCGTTAGGATATTCCACGGGAACGCCATCGAGCAGATCCCAAACGTTGTTGGAATTTGCTATGTTACAAAATTTTGATGCCATCGTTTTTGATGCCATCGTTTTAGCAGTATTGTTTTTCATTTTTTTAAGTTTTTCAAATAGCTTAATTGCTATCATGAAACAAATATACAACGCATAATTGAATATTCCAACTATTTATTCAATTATTATTGCAACAAATGTTCAAATATTTATATGCTATTGAAAACCAATTGATTGTAATGAAAAATATATTTTATAGATATATTTAGGTGGTTTACTCCCACAATAGCATAGTAGGTGGTTTAAGGCATATATATAGATATGCCGTAAACCGGTTAAACTGGTTTAAATTTATCGGTAAACCAGTTTAAACCGGTAAACCAGTGAAAGGAAGGACTTATACGTGAGATATATGAAGTTGAGTAACACTATTGCCGGGATTATCTGTTCCAGCGCTCTTTGCGGATAGTTTCATCAGATATGTTAAGTATGTTGATGCCTTGCAGAGTTATTCTGTACTGAGAATATATCTCATGACGGATAAGATAACCGTTATTAACTATAATTTCAAGGTCCTGGTTAAGTCTGCGAACCATTGCAGATTTGTTTACCTTTAAGAAGGTTCTATATATTGTTGAAACAGAAATATACTTATCCGTACCATTTAACAACCAGATGATATACATTATATGAATGTAGTGCGGTGTCATGATATTATGCTGTTTCCTGATCTTCCTGGCAGCTTTGTTTATCATTAATGACCTGCGTATGTTTCTGTAGTCTTTCATTGCGCGTTATGTGTAGTAGAGGTTCAAGGAGAGGGCTAAATCACTATTTCTACCTACAATTAAATGTTTTTTTAGAATTAAATAGCTCAATCGGTTTAAACTTGCGGTTTCCATTGTTAAACCGGTCTTCAAGATACCTGACATAGAGGCATTTTCCCCTATAATTGCCCATTTATTTCTCATTTGATAATATTTGTAAAAGTTAAATCGTTGTCTATCAATAAAATAGCTTATCTGAAGTTGTCTTATAGGTTGTATTATGTTAAATAGAAGCCAGAAACGTGAATCTGAGAAAGTTACCCCACCCGGTTCGCCTTTCCCGGTTTCCCGCCACCTGAAGCCCCCGTTCAATATATCACTTACCCCACACTTCCACCTACGTAAACTATTATTAATCATATACTTAGTCAACATTTTGTATAAATTCATTTATCTTAAGAATTACTAAGTCTGGATAGTAAGTATCCTTTAAAGCGTCCATGTGAATAGCTAATGTAAGTTCCTGAACGCCAGAAGTAAGGGATAGCATGTAAACACTTTGGTTATGTGAAAGTTTAACCAAAAAATTTATTGTGTTTGAGAAATGTGGCAGATTACAAATCTTATCTGTCAATTCGTTAATACTCATAAGGTTGTATCGTTAAATATTATCAATTTACGGTTAATTAGCTCATCTGTATACACTTGTAAAATTTCAAAGACTTCCTGAGTTGAATAAATGTTTTCTTCAACAAATTCACCGTCATTGTTGCAATATCCATTTTTGTAAACATCGCTTTTCGAGACAACCGACTGTTGAATTTCTTTTATAATATCATTTTCCGTATCCATAATTTAAATAATTAAACGCTTTGCCACCTCCAAACCTCACCATTACTAGATTTCCGACTTTACGCATGTGTACATACATTAGAAAGGGGGTGTCAGGAATGGGCTAATATAGTGGTTAAATACTATCAGGTGTTAATGTTCGAATACTCCATTTGCCAATCTGAATCCTTTTCCTTAAACCCGATCTTTCATTAGGCATTAATCCATGACGGTTAACGTCCTTAATATGTAGTCCGTAGCCTTTTATCCTGAACCAGAAATATCTATTATTGCTGTAATGGCAGAAAAACGGGTAGCTGTATTTCATATTTATTTTAGTTTATAATAAGGATACCTTTTACCTCCTTCAACCTTTTCCACCCATCCTTGGTTCATGTAATAGGTGATAAACTCCTTTGCTTTGTTATCGCCGATTTTAATTGACTTGCTTTGAAAGTTAAGTTTTACCTGGATGATAAATTCTTTATAGTAAAAGTTAGGGGCAAAGATGAATATCTGGTCCAGGATAAGCCCGTGCATTTCTTTGCTCACGTCTGCAGGCGTTATTGCTTTTTTACCTTCCGGTTTAAGAAAGTTCTCAACTACTGCAGGCATTCCGTTTTCGTCAATGGTAAAGCTAAAGGGTTCAAACTCCTTATCACGGGCGTATTCTACCTGGACATTGGATATTTCTTTGTTGTCGGGATCTTTGGATACCGATATCACGGTTTCGGCTTTATTGATTATCTCGCTTCCTACATGGCCCCGGGCATTGTTGTCTCCCTTGTTCTGGTGGAGGACGATAATGATATGGATGTTGCGTTCTTCGGTCCATTTTAACAGCTTACTGGTGATCATGGTAGCTTGCTCCTCGTCGTTTATCGAAGTAACCAGGTCCCGTATGCCGTCTATAACCACCAGCCCGGTATCATAATTGTCATAGATACATTGCTCTATCATTGCCAGCCTTGTTACCGGCGGATGGCGCCTGAGCCCGTATGTTTCCAGGTTGTGAGGGTGGATATTACCGGCCAGGTAGCTGATACGTTTAACGGCGCGCTGTATATGGAATTTCGATTGTTCTGTGTCAAAGAGCAGTACTTTATCTTTGTCTTTAGCGAACTCAACGGTTATTAAGCCTTCGGATTGTTTAACCGCCGCTGCCAGGGCTATCATGATTAGAAAACTCTTTTTACTTTTTGCCTTACCGATTACTGCTGAAAAGTTTGACAACGTTCCCCATGTGTTACCACCTACCTTTATGCACGTTGGATTAATCCGGATGTCCTCCAGGATGTCTATACGGGCAAGGTCGAGTAGGGCGGAGTAGTCGGTCATACCTTACTTTCGTCTTTTTCTTTGCTTAACTCCTGCCAGTAATGCCTGGTAAAAGAACCGTTCCATTGAATAAGATACCTGCTGCTGTACTGGCCGTTATCCGATGGACAAATTTCAATACCTATAACGAAACCTTCCATTTGTTCAGGGTCGTTCTTTAGGAAAACGGTATCAAAAAAGTCTAGGTCGGTAATGATGGTCATGGCTTTCGCTTTAATCTACGTATCATTTTTCTTGCTTTCCTTGTTCCTGGATAAAGATCGTAAAACCTGCCATTGTACCAAAACAGTGTTTCTTTACGTTTTGTTTCCCGCAATTGCTTAATTATATCTTCAATATCGCATAATCCCCAATCGTTGCTAACCGCTTCCGTTGGGGCAAAGTTGGTAATGTAATATTGAATTCCCGTAGTTTTATTCATGCTTTAACTAGCGTTATCCAGTTCATACTTAGCTTCAAAACTTGCTTTACTCATCCTGGTTTTAGGGCCGGATGTTGGTGTTATAACATAATCGTCAGGGTATAAATAGTTAAAAGTGCCGACATAAGGTATTGAGCACGTCCATGAAGTAAGCCCCGTTTCAACAAACCAGAAACCGGCAATGCGTTCCAGTGCCGCGGGTATGGGGTTTAAATCTACCGTACCTGAAGTGAATGTTGTAAAGCCGTCCTGCATTCCTGGTGCGTACTGGCTGGCATTAATGGAGGGGCTTGGTTTAAGGTGGTATAGTGCCATTAATATTTATTTGATAAGCAAGGTGTGTTTATATTATACACAAAACATCATCCTCTTTAATGATTCTAAAATCCCGGCCACCTTCACTATGTTCTGTACCGGCGTTTTCTAAAAACAAAACGCGATCACCGGACTTTACCACACAATCGTTACCTGCTGATGCAATGATTCCAATATTGCTTTTCTTCTTTGCTATTTCTGGTATAATAATACCGCCCGCCGATAATTCAGCTTGCTTTATAGGTTCTATTAACACACGGTCTGCTATGGGGATAAACTTCATGGAGTATTTTTGTGAGATTTAAACACCTTTAGACATTCATTTATATTGTGTACAATTGAAAATGGATTGCCACGATCTCTATATTGTTCTCTAACAAACTTTCCAAAGTCAAGCATGTTTTGTTCTGAGTATATTAATTCTTCAGCCTTCTTAAACCATTCAGTATTAGTTTCAACAGTTTCGCTGCTGTAGTAAGAAGTCTTATTCACGTCTTCATAAATATTACTGTCTTCTCCTTTTATGAAAACTTCTCCCGCTTTGAAATCAGGCAAGTCTTTAAGTAAAATGTATTTGTTCATGGGTTGATACTTTGTCTTTATTTTGGATAACCCAATCTGTTAATAGTCTTTCTATAACATCTGGATGGGCTATAATTGAAAAACCACTTGGGAAAACTAATTTTATTTGTTCCTTAGTAAAACTTGATAAGTCTATAGTGTTCATATAGGGGATTTTTTAAAAGCAGGTGTTAGAAAACACCCGCGCACTGTTGACGTAATACCCTTTAAAACTATAAAGTTATAAATTGTATCCATAATCCGTAAATTATTTTCCGACTTTTTAGTAAATGATTCATTAATAACAAATAAACCTGTTAGTTTTTTTAGGCTGATAGAGGTTATAAATTATAACTTTGGTTATATGTACCCTAAATGCCCTATTGATAAAATATTGGTTCAGATTGACACTAAGTTCCAAGAGGAAAAAATAACAGCCTCCGGATTTAAGTATTATCAGGACGCGTCCTATAATCCAGAGTGGAATGTTACTGTTACGGGTAAAGTTATTTCAGTGCCATCGGTATTAAGAAATGCAATTGACGGCGACTTGTCAGAGCGCAGGCATAGTGACATTGTCCCGGAAGTACAGGTAGGAGATGAACTATTTTTTTCCTACCAGGTAATTACCGACCGGGAACTAAGGAACGATTCGGACGCTTTTAAAGAAATAACGGAAGGAGATGGCAGCATTAAGGTCTTTGAGAACGGTAAAAAGGAAATGATTAAAACAAGGCGGCTTACTAAAAAAGAAGCAATCGGTGTTTTGGTTGATAAAAATAATGATGTTCTTGACGGTTTTCAGGGAACACCGAAGCAAGTTGAAAAATGGATGCTGCAATATCCAATAGCCGGGGATAGTGACACTTATTATAAAAACTGTATTCCGCTGGATGATGCCGAATACTGGATGGTAGATTATTTCGATGCTATAGCTGTAAAGAGAGAGGATAGAATTATAATGATTGGCGGCAATGTACTAATGGAACCGCAGGAAAGCCGGATGGTTTACGAAAAGCAAGTAAATCAAGAGCTTCATTTAGTGACAAAAGTGGATGAAGGTAAAGCAAAAGTTATATCTATCGGTTCACCACTTAAAAACGAATCTGATATTGGAGTTAAAGATGGTGACTATATCAGGTTCGACCCAAAATATGCGCAGAAATATGAATTGTGGGCCAAAAACTATTTACTCATTCTTCAAAGCCAGGTGCTGGGAATAGAAAATGACACTTAAAGAGATTCATGACTTCATATTATTCATGCTTGACAAGGAGATAAACGGCTTTGCGACTTCGGAAGAAATTGATATGGCCCTGGACTGGGGTAGCATGGCTGCCTTTAATCAATATGTGGCTTACTATGCCGAAACGCAAAAATTTCAGGATGCACTAGCGCCTTTTAAAAAACCTTTCAGCTTTACTAACAGTACTTCTATTGCTGGCAAAGTCATATTACCTGATGATTATCTACGCCTTCTTAGTGTATCGCTTCTAAAGTATGATAATGATTTGCAAAAGAACTTAATGACAGAAATTGAAGTGTTAAATGATGATGAACTGGTTGAAAGGTTGCGGTCTCAGTTAAAGCCGGTGAATGAAAACAACCCGGTTATCCAGTGGATAGGTAAAGGGAAATTTCAGATTTACCCCAAAACCATGAACGTGGGAGAGGGATGGTATTTAAAAAGGCCGGATAAACCTAAGCTGGAATATTATCAAAGCGGCAGGGAAGTAACGTACGATGAGTTTTATTCTACCGAACTTGAATGGGGGGAAGGGGAAGTAACTAATGTAATATATAGGGCACTTCAATTTTTAGGAGTGAACTTAAGTAGCGAGCAAATGATTCAGTACACCCAACTTAAACTAACTGACGCCTAATGGCTACTACAATCGGTAAAATATCGGAGCAGGCTAAAAGGCTTATAAAGGGAGGCAACCCATCCGTTGGTTCTAATGTTTGGACAGAGGAAGTGCGCGAATATATTGGGCAAATTGTAAATGGGTTATTAAAAACCGAATACATAGGCGTAACACTTCCCAGCGGCGAATCAATACCTGCGGGGCATGTGCTGGCATCGTATGATAATATCCAGGTTGAGGAATGGAAAAATAGAAGCCGGGCAAAATTACCCGCAATACCGGTTATGCTACCGCGTAATATGGGCGTCTACCATGTAGGGCCAAACGACGACCCCGATTGTTTTTTTATACCGGTTCAGCCAGGCCAGGGGATGTTATTAAAGAATCAGTTGATAAACGACCTGCTCACTACAACTTACGAAGTTCGTGATGGATATGTGATAACTAGTAAGGTGATTGATGTTCCATTAATGATTCAACTCGTGGTAATGGATATTTCAAAGTATGGTGAATTCGATCTGCTTCCGATACCGGCCGATATGGAAAAAACGGTGGTTGATACAGTGGTGGCAAGGTATAGCAATGAACCGCGGCCGGACAAGGTTGTGGATAGCGGTAGTGAACCAAGTAAAATACAAAGCAAATGACTTACCGCACCCTGGATGAAATCGTTCATTCGATCCTGATTCAATCAGGAAAAAGTGTTCATTATTATATGCAGGTGCTGAAGTTCTCGTCCGACTGCCTGCGTGAACTGCAGTTTGATGTACTTGGAAATATTAAGAGTAAAAAACTTGAAGCTAATAGCTATGGCGCCATTGAACTACCATGTGATTATATAGACTACATAAGGATTGGAACTCCTTCAGGGCAAAATATTCATAACAGCGGTGGGGTTATAAATTTTAACCGCTTAGTAAATATTGATGAGACAGGTCAAAAAGTTTTGTATCCAACTAACCAGTGGGCTTATGGAACTGAGTGGGGGAAATGGGTATATCCAAATGGGGCTTATCCTGATTACTCATATAGTGTTCGCAACAGCGGTTTTGAAATTATACAGGAGCGCGGTGAAATACAGCTATCCCAGTATGGAAATTTTGGCTTTCTTATCCTGGACTATATAACGGACGGCAGTGAGATAGATAATGCCATAAAGGTGCATCCTTACGCGCAGGCATGCATAGAGGCTTACGTGTTCTGGCAGTTGAAGGCTAAGAACAGAACATTTGGTGCAGGGGAAGCTAATAATGAGAAAGCGGAGTATGACAGGCAATACAGAATACTACGAGGAAGAAAAAGCGATCTGACACCAGATAATGTGAAAGCGGTTATATCGCGGTATTACGGTAAACAAAAATAAATGTTCCAACAGGAAAAAAAATATCTAAGTGAGGGGATTAATTGCGATGATGCCAGCTTTATTGTAGGGCCATCAGAGATGATCAATGCGGTAAATCACCGGTTTGGTACTACTGAAAACGGTGATGTTGGAAATAATGAATCTGTTGCTGCCATAAAACTTGTTGATGTAAATTATGTTGTGCCGATACTGAATCCTGGTATTGACATAGGGTCCACATGGGATCAGGCAAAAAACAGAATACTATATTTTTTTCAAAATAATTATAGTGAAGAAACTTTGTTTTGTTATGATGTAAATACCGGTGTAACCTATACGGTAATAAGACCAGGTCAAATAGCGGGGGGCCTTAACTTGTCAGCCTCGTTCCGAATAAATGAAATGTTTGTAGTAAACGGCATTTTGTATTGGACAGATAATTTAAATGAACCAAGAAGAATAAATATTGATGCTGGTATAAGGTATAATCACGGTAACTATAACACTTCTGAGTCAAGTTATGGCATAGGCATGAACCAAACGCAACTCTCTTTAATAAAGAAACCTTCTAATAGTGTATTATCAGTAAGAAAAGTTCAATCAATAGATATTCCTTCAATAGCTTCATTTACACAAAACTTTATAGCAGATAACGCTTTTCAATTTTGCGTAAGGCTGATATACCGCGATAATGAATACAGTGTGCTGGGGCCGTGGAGTAAACTTGTTTCTTACGGTAATATAGGGGAATCCACCACGTTGAACGCTATAGAAATACTCTTTTCAGAATATATAGAGCAAGACGTTTCATTTATTGAATTGATTGTGAGGTTCGGAAACTTCGGTAAAGCCTTCATTGTAAAAACATGGGACAAGGTTCGGGATCTTAATGTATTTACAACCGGTTTCTTTACTTATTACTTTTTAAATGACGGTACCGGTACACCAATAGATGAGGCTTTATTAAACAAACCCTTTGAGAGTATACCTTTAAAATCAAAGGCTATGACGGTAGCAAAGAACAGGCTCTTTCTGGGAAATAATCTTTTTGGTTACAATACTCCTTCCACAACTAGTTTGTCAGTAACACTAAAATCTTTTGCGTCAGCAGGGAGCGAGCTTGGCAACTGGTATTATTTTAAGATAACGAGTTTAAGAACAGGCAATCCGGGTGCTTACCAGAATTTCGCTTATGGAATTTTCATTGATTTTGGAGGTACTGTTAAAAGATATGGTTACGTTAAATCCGTTGACCTGCTTTTTGCGGCTTATGTGGGGGTTAATAATATTAGTTATACAACCCTGCATGCCCCTGCTGCTTATGTACCTCCCGGTATTCTTTATATCAATGATATTACTACCAGGGTAGATACACTGGCTGAACTGGCTTTAATAATTGCGGCCAGGGAGCCTGTATTTAATTCTTACAATTCTTTTCCGGTTTCGGATGTTACCAGTTTATTTACAGTAATAAATGTTTTTTCCAGGTCAACCAGCAGCAGTGGTATCAGGCCGTTTAAAGGAAACAGTTCTTATAGAACAGGAATTGTTTTTTATGATCAGTACAGAAGAAAATGTGGCGTTCTTACTAATGATATTTTAAAAATATCGGTACCGGCTAATCCGGCTGGTGGAAACCCATATAATTATTTATTACAATGGGCATTAAGTAATTCAAACTCAGTTGCCGAGATTCCGGATTGGGCGTATTACTATCATATCGTAAGAAGTAGAAATTTAAATTACTTATCTTTTATTCAAGGTACGGCTTCAAATGCGGCTTATGTAACAAAAGATGCTACCGGCAGCTTTGTTTTTACTAATTCAACTTATGCTAATTCTCATTACGGTATTGGAATAAAGATAGCAAGGCTTATAAATTCAGGGATTGGTTATAGTTTTTCCGAAGGTGACTTTGTTACAGTATATACAGGCAGTTTTGCCACACCCGTAACTTTAAGTGTTATTGGCCAGTATAGCGATTGGGTAATATTAAGCTTAAGCGATTTAGGAAATTTAAGTATTACCACCCCGCTATTTTTTGAAATCTATACACCCTATAAAGAAAACGTCAATGAAGGCTATTATGAAATAGGTGAAGGGTATGCCATAACAAATCCTACTACCAACGCCCGGACATATTCTGTTTTAAGTGGCACCATCAATGGAGATATTTATGGCGTAAACCGGACAGATAGCAACATAGGAAATTATGTTGCTGAAGCGATGTCGCCAAATGACAGGTATTGGAAAAACTGGTACTACGATATTGGATGGTTCAATATCGTTGATAGGATAGGGCAGCAAAGACGGGAGACGAGCATAGCATTTTCAAATATATTGATACCCGGAACCCGTACAAACGGGTTATCATCTTTTGATGTTCTGGATATTGAAGATGTGCCTGTTGAGTGCGGTGAAATAAATAAATTGGTACTGGCCTCAAAAGTTGAAGATGAAGGCTCTGTTATGCTGTCAATCTCAAAGAACCAAACTTGTTCAGTTTATATTGGAGAAACGCAAGTGAGGGATAATGCTAACCAAACCTTGACTACCACTTCAGGTAAAGTTATCGGTACCATCAACGTACTAAAAGGTGGTTTTGGTACGCAGCATGCGGAAAGTGTGCAGGAGTATATGGGAAATGTATATTGGTTTGATGTAAACAGGGGTGCTATCGTTCAATATGCAAGCAATGGACTATTCCCGGTTACAAATTATAAGTTTACTAAATATTTTAAAAGATTTTCTAAGAAATACTTATCATCAGGTAATAACAAACCTATTGTGGGGGGCATTGATCCGGTGGCGGAAGAATACTTATTGTCAGTCCCCCAGGTAGAGGTTAATAATTTTATGCCAGTACTTCCTACACTATTAGACTTAAATGAGTTTAATATGTACGATGGCAGGGCTAAAACATTTGGCTTTGGATTAAGGCGTGATAAGTTTCTATCAACATACCCTTATGTGGCAGATCTGTTTGAATATGCGGGATTAAATATGTTTTCCTCTGTCAACGGACTATTTTATAAGCATAATGATACCTCACTTCCCGATAATAATTTTTATGGTGTGCAGTACACTACAAAACTGATGTTTGTTGCAAACAGCAATCCATTTAAAGTTAAAGTGTTTTCAAATATTATTGTTGAAGCTAATATGGCTCCGGTACATTGTATTTTTTACTCAGTAAGTCCATACGAGCAAATAACTGATTTGGTTGCTACTGATTTTATTTTTAAAGAAGGGAAGTATTATGCAAATATATTAAGAGACAGGTTGTCGCCGAATACGCAAGGCGATGCCGATTTTAAATTATATCATGGAGATAAAATGCGTGGTGACGCCTTAATGATTCAACTTGAATTTGCAACGACAAATAAAAAATTGCAAATGAAAGCAGTTGATATAGGGTGCCATATTGCTGAAGGACATACAACTTAAAAGTTATGGGACAATTATTTTTACTGGAAATTGTTGGTTATTTTTTGCTGCTAAAGTTTGGTATTAAAAAAGACAGACTTTATATCGCACCGGCAATTATTTATGGTGCCATCGCTTTAGCCGGGGCAATAGCGAAAGGCGTTAAAGCTCATAAGCAAAATAAGCTGGCAAGGCAAATCAACCCCAATGATCCCACCTATACGCCATCGCCTTATGCAGCTGATAATCTTGGATTAGCTCAATCATTATATAACGGACGTATGGCAGGCGCTGCCGACCTACAAAGAAATATCGAAGGTTCGCAAGGAACCGCTATTGGGGCAATCAATAAAAATGCTACCAATAGTTCCCAGGCATTGTCGCTTAGCCAACTGGCGCAAGGGCAAACTAATGAATCTTTGGGCAACCTGGCTATCCAGGAATCCCAGGATAGAAATAATAGGGCGAACGCTGTATATAGTGCTAACCAGGGAATGGTTGAGGAGGGCAACAAGCAGTATAACGATATGGTACGAAAGTACGGTAGTGATGTGGCGGCTAAATCACAACTTTCACAAGCTGCCAGTAATAATAATGCCGGGATGTGGAGCGACTTAACGTCAGCGGCCATCGCCGGAACATCCGCTATGGGAAGTAATGGCCAGGCAGGAGGTTCATCTTATCCTACAGGTAATTACAAATTCAGATCACCAAATAGTAGAATGACCACTGGAATGCCGAATTATTATAACGCTGCTGACACAGGAAATATAATGATGCCTCAACAGCCTACCAATTGGCAAACACATGACCCATATCCAGGTGCGTGGAACCCTGCCCGGAGAGGGCAATTTAATTATTTAACCGGTAAATGGATGTATTAAAATGACAGAATATCCCTGTACAGGTTGTGGCCAGTGCTGCAGAATGGTCAAAGGTATTATGGAGGCTAAAGAACTGGTACAGCCAGGCGACAATTTCTATGATGAATATATTAGTTTTCCTTTTAATACAAAGGAAGATGGTTCTTGCGAGAAATTAAATGATGATAATACCTGCAGTGTGTATGATGATAGACCGGATTTGTGTAATTCAGAGAAAATTTACTTAAAATATTTTTCAGGTAATGAAACCAAGTTAGAATATTATTTTAGGTCAATGTCAGCTTGTAATCAACTTATTAAAATGGCCGGGTTAGATAAAAAGTATTTGGTTAAATTATAAATCATGGCTTACAATAATATAGACCAGGCGGTAACAATACCGGTAAACCAGGAACTCCACGGGTTTATTAATCATCTCTATGCTCAAAACGAGCATAAAAAACTCGAAGATGCAAGACTGGAGAAAGAGCAGCTGGCAAGACAAGACATGCTTTCAAAGTATGTAGGCACACAGTTCGAGGACAAAAACTATATGACGGGCACTGCTCTTGATCCTTACTTTCATTCGCAGTTAATCGATGCAAAAACACGTGCTACGGATACGATACGAAAGAACCCATCAATGAGTATGGGTGACCTGCAGTTTATGATTAAAAAAGATATGAATGATATCGGAGGTTCGGCATTAGGGATTAAAAACGCAAGAGCTACCATTGATGCACAGGCCAAAGAATTTGAAAAGTACCCGGGCCTTGACGCGAATGCCATGAAGCAACTGGCACTAACCAATATGATCTATGATGTAGATCCTAACACTGGTGCCAGAAAACCAAAGGATGTAAGCAAGATTGATTTTAATAAAGACTACCTGTCTGAAGCAATAGACCAGCATCCGGAGTTAATTGCCCACGGGGATTTGCCTTTAAGGAATTTTACCAAAGGATACCAGTCGGCTGATATTGGAGGAAAAAGGAAAAGCGAATACAAAGGTGTAACCAGGCTTGAAAGTTATACCGGGAAAGTTCCCGGATATGCTGAAGCGGTATTTGGCGACCCTAAAAACCCAACGTTCGCAACCGGAGTGCAGTTGAGGGGTGAGGTTATACCGGGTGTAAAAAACCCTGATGGTACACCTATGAAAGTTATAGATAAAGGGGTGTATGATTCTTATAATAGCGACCCGGGATCTTCCATTGTCTTACACAAAATGTTTAAAGACTTCAATCAGCAGTTGGTTAAAGCGGGCAAACAGCCTATAGATTCTAAATCAGAACAGGGAGAATTAGTAAAAAGAAAGTTGCTATACGATAACTTAAACTCCAATGGCGTTCATTCCTATAAGCCTGACTTTGAGCAAACGAATAATAACCTTATTGACAAACAGCAGTTAGGTGTTCCCCTTTACCGGCAAGGTATGTCTGATACTGCTAAACTTTTGAAAGAAAATGCGAAGTTAGATGGACTTGATCCGTCCGTTATAATGAAAGGATTAGGTGGAGATCAGGGGGCGCTTGAAGGTGCTAGTACTACTGAAATAGATGGTAAGCAGTATTATGATCTAACAGGCAGTATCGGCGGTATGAAAACTGGTTATGACAAAGATCATAAACCCGTATTCGCTACGGGTGTTTTCGTTGACCCGGTTTCAAAAAGCCTGCATGTAGTTACTGATGGAGGTGAGAAAACTTACCAAGGCAAAGATGTGCGCCGGTTCATAAAGAATGTCGCTAATTATAACGGCGTAACTAATGATAAGGCTGATAAGATACTTAATAACTATATGGATCAGTCAGGTAATTATACAGGTAGGCAGGATACAAAAAATGTAGCAACCCTGCAGGCGGCTCAGGAAGTGGCACAATTCAAAAAGAAAAAAGAAGTGTTGCAAAAGGTGACTGATTTTAAAGATAGCGGTGACATATCCCACATTGAAGAAATTAAGGGCAAGTTATTAAAGAACGGAAGTACCATTGAAAATATTGATACCAGAGGCGGCGCTAAACAAATGCTTGGTATGGACCCATTTTATATTGAAGTAAAAGACGGTACGGGCAAAAAAAAGAAAGTAACCTTTAAAACTCAAGAAGAATTAGCTGATTATCTTAAAGAAAATTTATAAATGCCTGATCCTATACTAGATATAAAAAATGGTGTTCCGGATGTACAGCTTAAAAAGAAGTATAACTTAAAAGATGATGATTTAGTTACACTCCATAAGTATAACTATGCCATAACAAAGGGGGAATTATCTGAATCTGATGCCCTTGAAATGTATCCTAATGCTTCAAAATTTATAACTAAAGAGCAAACACCATCAAAGCCAAGCGTACTACCAAATATAGATTCACCCAAACTTGCCAGTGAGAGCACAAGCGTTAACCAGCCAGCGCAAAGCCTTGATAAATTAAAAACTGACATAAGAAATGAACCTCAAAAAATTGCTGATCAGCAAGCTTTAGCATCCGGTGAAAATATAATGCGTAATGCTCAAATAGGAGAAGCGCAAGACCGTATTTCAAAGCAAACCGGTGTACCGGCAAACTTGCAGCCTATCAAGCAACCAGTTATTGACGCGCCTGAACAACCTTCTCAAAATGAAATAGACAATCAGAAAAAAGCGGATGAAGCATATAAGACACCTTTCGGTAAAATGTATTATAATATTATTCAGCCAATGGCTACAGGGGGCGGAAAGTTTTTAGGTAACGCTATGGGCGCTGTTAAACGGCTGGAAGGTTATATACCCGGTAATGATAAGGAGCATTACAATAACATGGCCGATGATCTTGTAAATTTCTATGATAATAAAGAAATAGCTAAAGGCGGTGGTAAGAACGCTTATCTTTTTGCAGAACCAACAAAATTGCAGGGTAATCTTATTAACGATGGCAAAATAAATACCTCTAAAATAATTCCTTCTACCATTGAAAATGTAACAACAATGGCCGGGTATGTTTTTGGTGGAGAGGCGTTAGGTGGTGGCAAGGCTGGGCTATTAGCATTAACTTATTTAGGTACCGAAGAAGATTACCGTAAGACAGGAAAAGCAGCCGGATTAAAAGGAGGGCAACTTGATGCCTTCGCTAACATATCGGCTGGCATAACGTCCGCTATCTTTATGGGATTACCCGCAGAGCAATTAGCAGGTAAAGCGCAAGCGAAGTTTGCTACCGAAGCGGCTAAAGATATTGCCGAAGGAATGACCGTTAAGCAGGCAGTTAAAAAAGGAGCGGTTGACTTATTAAAAGCTACCGGGCATACATCGGCCACTTTGCTTGGAGTAAACGCCGCTGATCATGCTGTGCATAGCGCCGTTGATGCAATGAAAGATCAACCTGTTTTTAATGATGATCTTTCTTTTAAGGCTATAAAAGATGAGGTTGCAGGCACCTTGTTAACGGCTGTTCTTACCACTCCATTAATGATGGCGCCAGGCATGCTGCGGCATTACACCCCTGATGCCCAGGTTAAGTCTTCGCTACTGTATGCTTCTCAAAATCTACCTGAATTTTCTCACGCGATTGACAAGGGGGTTGCTGCAGGAAGCTACACACCGGAACAAGGACAGTTAATAAAAGATAATATCGGTAAATTTTCAACCCAGGTTACTCAGTTATCTGATCAGGGATATAGCCCGGATCAGGCTACCCGTATGGCATGGTCGTCTTATAAGGATGGAAAGATTACACAAAATAGTAAAGTCGTTCATGAGAATCCAATCTTGAAAGAAACCATCGGAAAAGAAGCGGAGAAGGATAGAGAGGTTTTAAAGAATGATATCAAAGATGCAGCGTTAGGTATCCCTGAGCCTGGAAGTGAAATTACAGGTGATGAATTAAAAACCATAATAAAAAATACGCCTAATAGCGGTAGTGCTCTTGAAAAAAAAGTAGAGGGCAACACCTATAAGGTTGATGAAATTAATCTCCAGGACAAGTATGATAATGAACCCGCATTTAAAAAATCGGTTGACGAATTTGAAAAAAGCAAAGAAGATCCTGAAGGATTAAGGACACCGGCTATTGTTGATGGTGAGGGTAAAGTGCTGGATGGCAATAAGCGATTAGTGCAGCAGTATGTAAATGGTGATAAAACAGCGAGAGTATTTAAAGAGTTAGGTACCGACACTAAACAGGTAGATTATTCAAATCAGTTTGAAATTCCAGAAGCTACGCCAGAAGAATTAGTGAAAGCCGAAGCGGAAGTAAACCAATCTTTGACACCGGAAACTTTCTCAGTACCCGATGAAGAAACAGCCCAGTGGGTAAACGAAATTCATAACGATTTAGAAAATGGAAAAATTCAAGAACCTCAAGCAAATATTACAGAACAAGCCACAAACAGCGGAGGCGCTGAGCAGGTTGTCACCGGAGCGGCAGGATCAGGTGATCAAACTGCTTTACCAGAAAATGGTACAACAAGCGTGGAAGAAACAAAAACGGGAATAGACTTTGAGCAACCGCTTGAAAAAGATCATGCTAAAATAGTTGCTGATAAATTACGTAGTTGGGCAAAGTTCATTGAAGGCGATACCAGCGTAGCTAAGTCCGACCTGTTAGCACTTCCTAAAGCGGTTATCTCAACCGCACTTAAAGGGGCAGCCGAACTTATTGAAGCCGGTTCTACAGTCGCAAAAGCGATATCACACGCTGTAGATGCAATTAAAAAGCATTACGAGGAAACAGGTAAAGAATTTGATTTAAAACAAACTAAAGCTGACGTAAAGGATTTATTCAAGTCCGCCGGAATTATACCTATTGAAGAGACTGGCGCACCAAAAGAAAACATAAAAAGGTCAACATCTACTGTTGTTAAAGATAAGGTTATTGAATCCGAGATGTCGGCACTCAAACGCCAGATCAAAGACAAGTACCGCAACCTAGCGAAAGGCGAAACGGAAGGTATGGCCAAAGGCAAGTCGGAAGGCTTCGTCAAAGGAATGATGGAAGGGTTTAAAAAAGGTATGCGTGAAGGTTCTGCCGTTGCCACTAAAGCACAAAAAGAATTTGAAACTCATGTTTCCGATATAAAAACCAAGATAGGTGACATGCTGAAAGCCGCTGAAGATCGCGGTGTATTTTCCAGTACTACCAAAGCAGACATGGTGTCGAGCATAGCCAAGACGCTCAACAATGCGAAAAGCCCATTGCAATTACTTAAAGCAATGGATCGCGTAGCAAAAATTATTAATGATGTAGAATATGATAAACACTATAACCAGGCTACATCACTAAAATCAAAAATAGCCAAAGTTATAAAAGGCAAATCTCTTGACAGGTCTGCGTCTAATAAAGAAACAGTCAAAGCGTTTCTAAAAATTAAGCCGGATGATGTTACTGATATTAAAGTTTACAATGATATTGCTGAAAAGATATTGTCTACGCAAAAAGCAGTATCGGTAAAAGTAGTTGAAGGCCGTGGTGTTATTTCTAACGAAGCCCACGACATCGCTAACCGTGATATACGAAAATACACTGACGAGCAATTAACTCATGCTGAAGAACTTGCTAAAACAAGAACTGCAGAAAACTATCAGGACTTAGTTGATATTGGAGTAATTGATCCGGCCACGATGTCGCTCAAAGAAATGCAGGATGTTATTGATTCGGTGAATAGCCCCACCGCAACACCTGAAGAAATATTGGCGCTCGACAATGCGAAGCAAGCAGAAAAGGAACGCGCTATGGCTTCGCTTATCGAAATGCAGCAATCCGCTTTACAGGAGATGCATGACAGTACGAAAGACTTAGATATTCTTACCCCCCAAGAAAACGAAATAATTAAAAATATACTGGACTTAAATCCTGCCGACCTTTCTTTATCACAGATGGTAAAAACAAATGATATTATAAATAACATTGTGGTAAATGGGGAGTTATACGGAGCTGGGGATATTGCAGTTATTCATGATGTGATTAAGGATAATGCGCAAATGAAGATAGAGATTGATAAGTCAGGTATTGATTTATCTAAATTCTCAAATGCATGGTATGATAAGATACTAAAAGGGGTAGCTTCCATCCATTTAGTTTTTGATTTCATAGCTAAGAGTTCAAAACTTGCATCCCGGATGCAGCAACTATCTGGCATTCATGATATTTTTAACGGCCACGCAAAAGCTACCGTTACACAAGAACGCACCTTAAAAGAATATCAGAATTTAAAAGATAAGTTCGGAAATAAAATAGACGATCCTGAAAACAGGTATCGCCGTGGTGTATATGCAAGGGTTATTCAAGAACTTGGCGGATCATCTGAAAATATTAAATCTGAATTTGACCGGGTAAAGGGGTTGATACAGCACAGTTATGAAAGGTTATTACGTTCCGACGTTGATACAGAAGTGCAAGAGGGGAAACTTTTAGAGAAAGTGTATAAAGAATTATTAGATGGATCAGAAAACGCAGATCAGGTAAAGACTTCTTTGCAAAAGATTGAATCGAATAACATAAAACTGGTTGACTTTTGGATCAATAAGTTCAATGAACGTGCAGATGATGTTGCTGCTAGTTCAGAAATATATAATAATAAAATATTCGAACGATATAATAATTACACAGCAACTAAGGCAAAGGCTATAAACGGAAGTTACATTAACGCCGAGGGTGAAGATATTTTTAAGGCCACCATGTTAAGTAAAAAGCTGGATGCCTCACCTTCAAAAACAAAAATGAATCGTATAAAGTCGTCCGTTTTACCAGCTAATACAGTTTATGATCTTGATTTTGATTCAGTACAAGGAGAAAGGTTTTATGATACCAATTACGATCTTGAAACTGCGCCGCATATCGCAAAAGTTAGGGCTTTCTTTAGTACTCCTGAATCTGAAAAACTACTTGGTGGTACTCATAATAAAAAATTTGTAATGGAGAGTATTAAAAATGCCGTCCTTAAACAAAAAAATAAACAATTACAAGCGCCTGAATTAGAAAGAAACGCGGTGAAAGCGTTGAACATACTTCAAGCGAAGGGCGCCCGGATTGCACTTGGATCAATAAGCCAACTTCCAAAACAGTATATATCTGTAGCATCCTCAACGGTAGCAAATTTGGGAACAGATATGGGTTTGTATTTCCAGGCTTTGAGGGTATCAAATAAAATAAAATTATTTGATCAGTCAAGTATAGCTATGCGTGGCGATACTAAAGCCGGATATAATCATGATATGGATATTGCGTCAATTGATAGATCGGTACTTGGAAATAGTTTTGTAAGAAACAGTAGGCAGGCGCTTAGCACTATGGCTAAAGTAGCTGAAACAGCTATGAGTGCTTTGGTAAAATCAGATGTATCTGTAGCCCGTACTTCCTGGCTTTCTTACTACATGCAAGACTTAAAAAAGCAGGGTGTTGATATTAATAAAATAGACTGGAATAAAGCCCACGAAGATTATAACAAAGAAGCTGGGGCGTATGCTGAACAAATGGTAAGCCGCAGTCAAAACCCAAACAATAATACAGAATTAGGTTCTTTATATAGAGATACTAAAGGAGGTTCTATGATTTTAAAAAACATGATACTTCCTTTTAGTTCATTTGCCGTTAATCAACGAGTAAGAATGACAAATGATTTACAAAAATTAATTAAAGGCGGAAACAAATCAGAAGCGGCCAGGTCATTAGCAGCCACATTTTTAGAGCAAGGAATATTTAACGCAATAAAAGTTTATGGTTTAGGTGCATTAACGACATCGGGAGCTAGGGGACTAGCTGCGGCATTCGGATTTTGGGATGATCAAGACGAAAAGAAAGCAAAGGCTTATGAAGATATAAATATCAAAATTGGAGACATGGATATTTCAACTTCTGATAAACATAAAAAGTTTGTCGCCAATACTATTAGCGATTTTTATTTTAGTGGGATGGGCGGCGGAACGCAGCAAGTTATGCAGAAAGGAATGAATTGGCTGTATTCAAATATGGCTACTGAAACCTATCCAAATGGTGGTAAAGCAAATACTCACCCAAAGGCTTTTTATACATTTGATCCATCCAAAGATGATCAAACTGACTTCTCTAATTGGGGAATGTATGGAATTCTGCCTACCCAAATTCAGTCATTTAAAAAACATGCTTCGGAGGCCGTATTAGGAGAAACAGAAAAGGTTATTAAAGGTGGTATGGAGGGTGTAAAGCAAACCGAAACTGTTAAAATAACTGACAATGAACGTGCTTTATTTGTAGCTAACTTTCTCATTAATGCTGCCGGAATAGTAGGCGTTCCTTTAGCTGGGGATGCGGAAGTTCAGAATGCTAACCGGAAGTTGCAAAAGATTATGGAAAAGAAAATGCAGTCAAGGTACGGTGGTGAACGTGATTTAAAGATATTCAGTAAAGGTAAAGGAGATAAATCTCCTACATCATCGTCTTCGCTTCCGGACTTTTCCAAGTAAACATGTTGTAAAATTATGACTATCAGCATGTTTTCATAGTAATTTTGGTTACAATTTATAACCTTATGAGTTATTCAGAGAAGGATTTCGCGGGCTGTTTTTGCAACCCATTGAAGAAAAACATTTTCAATGCATATCCCAGGTTAAGTGAATTAATACCCAAGGACATGTTAAACAGTGAAGAAGATAATGAAAAAATGGTTCGATATATAATTGCAATGTACGATCCTGGATCGCCATTGATTAAAGAATACCGGGATATTACATTAAGGAAAAGAACAGCCGCAATGGTGGCGGGTTATGATTTTACAAAAGACGAATATTTTTTAATTGATCTTTTTTCATTTTCGAATAACGCAGCACTCTATGGAGTAAGTAACTTTTTAAAATTCTTTATTCATAGTAGGTTATGGTATATGATATCAGCCCGGGAACAAACAATATATGAATACGCGGAAAGAATGCTGAAACCTGTGGAGGCAAAAACGGGAGACAAGGAAAAAGATTTAATGTCGGCGATTGCAATTAAATCAAAGTTAAGTGCAGATATGGCAGAGATGAACGATTTGCTCGAAAAGGATTATAATAAGTTTTTTGGATCAGATACCGACTTAAGCAAAGCATTTAAAAATGATGATTACACACCCGAAAAAATGGCAACAAGAGTATAGTGTATAATAAAATTCATAACGGTAAATGCGTAGAAATACAAGGACTGGAATGCTGGATTCCGCCCTTAGGTATGGGTACGCATTGTGATACCGCAGAAATAAAACCTGTTGACATAATAAAAAGGTCAAATATAAAATCAGAGCAGTATTGGGAGCCACAATCATTACCAGGAGATTTTGAAGAACAAGTTGATATAGAAAATGATTTTAAGCAACGAGATCCTTCTTATTATGACGCCGAACTTTCAGCCATCAGGGAAAGAGAATGGAGAAGAAGGCTGTACGGTGTTTGGGTATATATAAATGGTACGCCGGTTTATTTAACTGGGTTGAACTATTATTACCTTAATTACTGGATGCTTGACATTGGACTACCTGATTATAGAGAAATTGATGTTGAATATTATTATTTCTGGCAATACTGTGTTGAGGACCCTGATTGTTTCGGAATGATTGAGGTAAGAAAAAGGCGCGATGGAAAGTCCTTTAGAGCCGGGTGTATGTTGGAAGAATGTATATCCCGAACAAAGAACGCCCTTGGGGGCATTCAAAGTAAAGAAGAGATATCGGCAGGAGAGTTATTTGATAAAGCAATTGTTCCTCAGTTTCAAACATTGCCTTCTTTTTTTAGGCCGATATGGGATACTAGTTCTGGTTCAACACCAAGGGGAAGTTTGCGTTTTCATAGGCCATCCAAAAAAGGAAAGTCTGCAAGCAAGAATTTAACTGGGGAGGAATTGAAATCGGTAATTGATTATCGTAATTCAAAAGCGAAGGCTTATGATGGATCAAAAACAAAAAGGCTTGTACTCGATGAAAGCGGCAAAGTAGAAGTGGATGTAATTACAAGGCACCTTATTGTAAAGCATTGTTGTGTTGATCAGAAAGGCAAGATAATAGGAAAGATGCTGGTAACATCCACATGTGAGATGATTGGAATAGAATTCCGATTTGATGTTCTTTGGAAATGGAGTGATCAGAGTAAAAGAGAAGACAACGGAAAGACAAAATCAGGTCTTTATTCTTTCTTTATGACAGCTAGCAGGTCGGGAGATTATGATAAATATGGAGTACCGGACGAAGCCAGAACTTTAAAAAGAATACTGGATGATAGATTGGCTTTACAAAATGAACCGGATGATTATATTGACGCTGTAAGAAAAGAACCTTTGACAATTGTTGAAGCATTTAAGGTTGCCTCGAGCGATTGTGTGTATAACTTCATAAAATTAAGTGACCGGGAAAGTGAATTAGGATGGTTGTCAAATAGCAATTTAACTACTACAGGTGATTTTGATTGGCAAGACGGCATTAAGTATTCAAAAGTTATCTGGGTCGCTAGTAAAAAAGGAAGATGGCAGGTATCTCATTTACTTGGAGAGGGTGAATCAAATAAGGTTGTTAAGCGTGGCCGCACCTACTACCCTGACAACGCTATAAATTTTTGTGCAGGATCAGATCCTTTTGATATTAATAAAACAAAAGATAAAAGAGGTGGTTCCAGGGGTACGGTATATGTTAAATGGAAATTTTCTATTCATAATCAAAGTAACCCATGCAACAATAATCTTATTGTCAGATATGCGAACAGGCCACAATTGTCAGATGATTACTATGACGATGTTATAAAAACAATTTGGTATTACGGTGCTGAAATGCTTGCTGAAAGAAACAAATACGGTTTAATAAAGTACATGGTAAATGAGGGTGTAGGCGGGTTTTTGATTTGGTTGAATGGTGAAACGGATTATGGCTTATATGCTTCGTATGAATCTAATCAGGAACTTACCAGGGTGACAAAAGATTTTATTAATAAAAGAGTTCACGATGTTCCTTTTCCCGAACTTATTAAACAATGGATAAAATTTGACCCATCAGATACAACCAAATCGGATGAAGCAATGGCCGCTGGATATGCGCTCATGGCAGACGTTCACCATGTAGTTAAACAAAACACAGCGGCACCGAGGGAAGTAACCGAATATTTCAGAATGCATAAAGCAGTATAATGTATCCAAAAGAAAATATAAATCCGAAAGATAAAGCTAATGCATGGCTAATGCAATACGCAAAGCAGGCATGGAACGATGGCACTGCTAAAACACCGGGTATATTTTACGGTGCCGCCGCAGAGTATGACTTATTAAAAAAGTATGCTATTGCCCAGCAGCCCACGGCTCAGTATATGAAGCCTTACGTTGACGAGCAGGGGAATACCTGGACAAAACTTGACCAGACAATCAGACCTGTTATCTCAAAGTACAGAGATATAGCCATTACAAAACTACAACAACGTGAATTCAATATTACAGCCACTCCGATTGACGCAATAGCTAAAGACGACGCAGATAAATATTTTGCTGAAGCGAAGGTCAAGATTTTAATGAGGGACCAGCTAAAGCAAACCAATCCTGAAATGCTTGATGCCCCTGCAGTTAAACAAGAAGATGGTGAGGCCGAAGATTTGGAAGAATTGGAAATGCAGATGGGTTACACCTGGAAGCACAATATGGCTATTGAAGCCGAAGAATCATTTCAGTTAGTTGCTTACCAAAATGATTTAGTGGAAGAAAGAAGGCAGACAATTATTAATGAGTATGACTTAGGTGTTGGAGGTTACAAAGAATGGACGGATGATAACGGCAAAGTAAAGTTGAGGGATATTTCACCTCAAAACATAATTTGCAGCTACTGCAGGCGTCCTGATTTTAAAGATGCTACTCATATTGGGGAAATAATAGAAGTTGACCTGGACACCCTTCCTTTCAATCCTGAACAGCTTGAAAAAATAAAGTCAGCTACCTTAGAACAGTATGCATATCAACCCGTTTCAAATAATTTAAATAGGGATAAAACTAAAATACAAGTACTTGACCTGGAAATAAAATCTATTGATGAAAAGGTTTTTTCCCAAAGGATAGACCAAAGAGGCAACCTGGTTTTTGGCCAGTCCAAATATGATAAAAAGCAAATTGATGCTACGGTAACTATTGACGGAAAAGAAGAACCAAAATATTCCACTAGGTCAGTTCAAAACATTTACAAAGTAAAATGGATAATAGGAACCGACTTCGTATATGATACAGGCATTTCCACGAACCAGAAAAGGGATAACTCAAATCCTGCTAACACCTGTTTTAGCTATCACATGTACGCCTATAACTTTTACAATATGACCGCTGTTAGTTATATGAAAAGGTTGAAGCCGACACTTGATGAATACCAGGCTACAGTATTAAAGATTCAGCATTTCAAAAATAAATGGATACCCTACATCATTAACGTTGATATGGAAGCACTGGAAGGGGTGGCACTTGGTAAAGGCGGCGCTAATATGAGCCCTTTGCAATTGCTAGATATGATATGGCAGACTAATGTTGCCTTAAACCGTAGAAGTGAAATAAGCGCAGGCAATGTAAACTTCAAACCTATTGAAGTATTGCCAACACCTATGGTAAATGAGTTTATGGGACTTATAGGCGACCTTCAAAGGCTTAACCAGGAACTAAGTGACACAAGCGGATTTAATGCCCTTACGGACGGCTCAACGCCAAATGCTAAGACGCTGGTACCGGTGGCAAACTTCGCCAATGAATCTACCAACAACGCAATATTCCCGGTAACTTATGCTGAAAAAAATATACTTGAAAGGTTAGCCAAGGGGGTAATACAGCGGATTCAACTATCTGTTAAAAACGGTAAAGGAGTACAGGGTATTATTCACGCTCTTGGCACTAATACGGTTAAGTTTATAAAGGTTTCACCTGATCTCGCTTTACATGAATTTGGGATCATGATTGAAGATAAGCCTACAGATCAGGAAAAGGCAATGTTGTTACAGTATTTAAACATTAAAAATTCAGAAGGTAAAGTTGATCCAGATGTATACTTCATGGTGAATAACAGTAACAATCTGAAACAAACCGAGCAGATGTTAGTCTTAAAAATAAAAAAGAAAGCAGAGAAAGAACAGCAGGACGCAATTGCGATGCAACAGCAGAATGGGCAAATTCAAGTTCAATCTGCGCAAGCCGCAGAGCAGGCCAAACAAGACACCATAACATTGGAATATAAGCTTAAAGGTGAGCTTGAATTAAAATTAAAGAATATTGATTTTGATATTGCTAAGCTAAAAATAAAAGGCGCAACGGATATAGCCGAGACTAATTCAACCCATAAGATTGCTACAACAATGCTCGGCCACGATTCCGCTGAACGACAATCAAAAATAGAGCAAGGCATTCCCGTGGATACTATGGAGCAACCACCCGTTGAACCAGTTGGTCAACCGGACAATTCGGTACCTGTTACAAATGAATTGCCACAAGAACAAACACAAGATCAGTTACAATAAAAAACATTTTTTTAAAAAAGTAAATAATCTTGTTGTAAAAATTGTGATGTATTGAAAATATCGTTTCAACTTTGGTTATAAATTATAACTTTCTATGGCAAAAGCAATATATAAAGAAGAAGTAACTGTTGAAACAGTTGAATTTTCAAAAGAAGAAAAGGAAAGGTTAATCAAAGGTGACGTTGCTTTTGGCGAAGGTTGCTGTATTTCTTTTAGTAACGGTGAACCTAAATTTTATAATCATATGTCAGTTAACAATCATGCCGAAAGGGTAGAAGAAGGGGCAACGATCATAACATTTAAAGACGGCAAACAATTAATGCTTACCGAAGATGAAGTAAAGGAACGCCTTACAATGACAAAAGGAAAGGACGAGCCTGGTGATAGTTATGCACCTAAAATGGTTATCCCTTTGAATGACGGCACTCAGATGCTGGCTACAGACGACACAACAAAAGAGGTGAAGGATGCTGCACTTCCTGAAGAAAAGAAAAAGCCTGAAGAAAAGAAAAAGAAGTAACCCGTTTTTAATTCGCCCTAATGAATTTTATAAAGTTTTATTCTCCTGGATTGTTTGAAGGGGCAACGCTTGAAAATGTAAAAGTTGTTGATAGATCACAAAATATTCCTGAACAGGCCCTGCAACCCGAGACGGTAGTTGCGGAACCAGTAACGGAAACACCGGCAGAATCTGCCACACCAGTAGAAGTAGTACCAGATACTACACCGGTAGGGCAGGTAACGCCACCAGTAGAGCCACCTACTGTAAAAACAGAGGTAGCTATCCCAGCGGCTAAAAGCTGGGAAGAAGTTCTTAAAGGTGAAGGCTTTGATGATAATGACCTCAATATGTTAAAACATCGCAAAACCACTGGTAGTTATAAAGACTATCTGGAAGCGATGTCGGTTAATTACAAGGATATGTCAGCGGAAGAAATCATGAGACGTGATTTACGCCAGCAGAATCCAGGATTGCCACCAGCGGTATTTGAGAGATTATATCACAAAAAAATCACTCAAGGTTACGACCTTGATCCCGACCTCGCAGCATCTCCGGAAGATACTGAACTAGGTCAGGAACTTTTAAAGCAAGATGCTGAAAAAGTTCGTTCGAAATTTCTTGAAAAGCAGGCACAGTTTACTATTCAGGATAAAGACCTGAAAGCTGAAGCGATAGCAGCACAGGAATCAGAACGCTTGGAGCAGCAAAGGCAGGTGGAAACTTTTAAGAACACACTTATTAGTGATGCTAATATTAAAGGTTTACTTCAAAATAAAGTCATAACTCTTGACGCTGGCAATGGCCTTAAGTTCAACTATGAAGTTCAAAATCCGCAAGAGACGCTAGACCTTTTACTTGATCAGCAGAAGTATGCTGACACAATGACGACAAAAGATAGCCAGGGAAACCCTATCCCTAATGTAGCTAAAATGACACTTCTTGCACTTGTCGCAAAAGACCCGGAAAAAGTTTTCAATGCGCTTATTAATCACGGCAAATCCCTTGGTAAGCAAGCCTTTGTCAGTGAGTTAGAAAACGCAGGATCATCCAGTACGACAGCCGTTGTTGAGCCCATGACCCTCGGTCAGGCTTTCCTAAAAAATGGTGTCAAAAAGAACTGGTAAACAATTTTTTTCCATACATAATTACTAATCCGTACTACTATGGCTTTTTCACTAGGCATAACAGATAAAAAATATATTACCGCGCTTGGTATTGACAAACGCGACTGGCTCACTACAAGGCTGGATATCTCGAATGACGAATACTTAACCGACATAATGGAAATTTCAGGCAGGTATAAACTTGCTATTAATCCGCTGTATTCGGAATTCGTTGACGATGCATTGTTTAAACTGCTTGACACCACAGGTTCAACGGTTGTAGGTACTGGAACGCCACAGGTAACTACCACGCTCACAGCGGGTACTTCCGGTTTCGTTCGGCCTACAGACCTCATTAAATTTCCTGATGGCAAAGTTGGATATGTTATCAGTAACACCCCCGTTGGAGGCCAGGATGTAATAGTCATGAAGTCTGTTAACGGTACTAACCTTACACATACCGCAGGACAAAAACTTTCTGTATTCTCCAATGCCTTTGGTGAGGCTTCCACTCAGCCCATCAACCGCAGATTCGGTCAAACACAATACACCAACAAGATTCAAAACTTCCGTGACATCAATTCAGAAACGGACGTTCAAATGGCTTCCGAAGTGGAACTGGAATACAACGGTTCTTACTATGTTATTGACCGGGAGTTGGCCATTAAAGCATTAATGTTTAAGGCTTGGATTAACGGAGCTATAATAGGCGGTTCATTATCTGCAACCAGTTTCCAGGATGCAAACCCAGCCCTTACAGATCCACTATCAGGTGGTGCGGTGCAAACAACACGCGGCCTTGATGAATATATAACTACCTACGGAATTAATGATGTGGCAAATACTCCAGGTCAATGGAATTTCGCTGATTTGAGCGATGTAATAAGTCAGTTATTGGTAGCAAAAACAAGCAAGAATTACCTGATATTGCGCGGCACCAAAGCGGCTATTGTAATGGATAGCTACATAAAAGGAATAAACCCAGGTATATCATCCGGCAGGCTTTCTCTTGATGGAAAAACGTTTGATTACATGGTTGATGGTTTCAAATATGGAAATTTTGATTTTCAATTTGGCACCATAGGTATTCTTGATAATCAGGAATTCTTTTCACAAACCGATATTGTTAGATCCATCTACTTCATACCAAAAGATCAGGTTAAGACAAAAGGTAGCGGTACTCTTCCACGTATGATGATGAGATATATGAAGCACAACATTGCTGCAATGGAAGGCGCTGAAATGCAGAACGAATATATCGCTCAATGGGAAACCGGCGCTCTTGCCCGTCCACGTCCAACAGACGGAACAGCAGTAAGACATACACACTGGCTTTCTCACCAGGGCTTACAGATACTCGGAGCTCAGCACTTCGCAAAATCCGTTGTCCTCGCCGCTTAAAAGTTAATGAGAGGGGCTTTTCTGCCCCTCTTTTTTTAATAACCCTCATATAAAATCTATGAAAGTAATTGGAGATTTTAATAACGTATCAGAAGCTATTAAGCCGGTAAAATTAAAGAAAGGTGAAGTTGTAGAATATTTTTTTTACAGTTATGGGATGCCGGATTGGAATAAGCCCGGGAAAATAAATTATCCTTTTTCAAGGAAGATAAAAACAAAGGATCGTATTTACGACCCAGGTAAAAATGATCCCGTCGATGTTGGTGTTTTTTCTAAAAAACAACTGGACGAACATCGTAATGAAGTGATCATCACAAAATCATTTTATCTGCCTGGTGCAGCATCGGGAATACTTCTTTGCCAGGGTGGAAATATTGACCAGGAAGAGATGTATGAATTCCTTGAACTTACTAATGATAATGAAAGTAATCCCAACCGGGATACAAGTGTGATACCTGTTTTTCGCAGAATAGATGCTAAGAAAGATGCTCTGAAAAGAATGAGTTCCCGCAGTGACCTGCAAATTGCTCTTACTTATGCAAGTGGCATGAAGGAAGAAGAAATAAGGGAATTCGCAGCAGCAATGGCATGGAACGAAAAGGAGGATTTGGAAATGCTGCAAGACCAATTAGGCGAATTCGCCCAAACAAAGCCGTCCGCTTTCATCAAGTTCTGGCAAGACCCGAATTTGAAGGATAAAGCCTTAATAAAAAGCGCCTTAACCAAAGGGATTATTTCCTACGACGTAGCAACCCACAGAATAAAGTGGGGGAATACTCCGGAAGGAACTGCCATAGCCTCACTGTTAAGAGAAGACGGACGCAATCATGTTGATTTATTTACAGAGTGGTTGAGATTGAATGGAAAGGCTGGTGATAATGTAATGAGCGGTATTCGTAAGCATAATAATGCACTTATAAAAGAACAAACCAAACCCGCAGAAGTAACTGAATAATCAAACTTTAGATTTCCTGGGTTTTAAAAGGGTGCCCCGATGGTTTCCACCTATAAGGGGAATATTAGTAATGATTTTCAATTATTAATTTAATGGCAGACCTGAATTCGTATCTTGATTTTACAGTAGCCCTAAATAAGTCAGATTCATTACCTGCCATTAATTTAGTTAATACAAGCGCATATCCAGCTGGCGTTGCTGCGGGCATTACATCTTCTATTTTTTCAATAACCCAACCTGATGGGATTACTGTAAGTGGCGCTTCTCTTAATGCTGAATTAAGGCTTGCAACAGACAGAAATTTTCAGAAGGGTTTATATAGTGTGACATTTACGGTTGCCCATCCAAGTTATACAGGCCCTAATGTACTCACTAAAACGTTTTCAGTTTATTATGAAGCCCCTAAACTATCATTAAAGAATTCCTTTGATGTATTTACTCCAAGCCTTAAAGTTTATGACCAAACAGCGTATGCATTACCAAATTTTGGCACTCCTGTAATTGTAAGATCGTGGTCAGCTATAATTCAGACTATAGCAGCAATTACCGGCACGGGTAGTGCTGAATTTGATTTGGCTTACCAAGGATTTTATTATGATTCAAAATATAATGTTACACTATCTTCAACCATAACATATCCCATCAAAGGTTATTCATGGGCTTCAATTATAGATAAGATAACGCTATCTGCGTATTACGTCACTGAAATACCCTTAACCTTAAATGAACTTTGGATTAAGCTCACTGCTTACAAACTGAAATACATAAAAGACCCTTGCTGCAAGGAGGGCAAAGATGATTATAAGACAAATTATATGTATGCCTTTATTTTGTTTGAGCACTTTCGCCAACGTGGGAATTGCGGGGCAAACAGGGTGGACATCAAGGATATGATTGATGAAATTTATCAGGTAATAAATAATGGCATATCCCATGTTTATAGCGTTACAAATAATATTATAAATACGTATTCTTTTACTGATTTTTGCGGTTGTGGATGTGGTTCGCAAACTCAAAGTGGCATATTGCCCTTATCCATAACCACACAGCCAATATCTCAAACAGTTGTTGAACGTAACGCGGTAACATTTACCGTTGTAGCCTCCGGCAGCTTTGCGCCATACACCTATCAATGGAGAAAAAATGGTATAAACATTCCTGGAGCCACTGCATCTTCGCTTTCTTTTTTATCTACCATCATTGGTAATGCTGGTTCTTATGATGTTGTGATCCATTCTTTAGATAATTCTATCATAAGCAGTAATACCGCTACATTAACGGTGAATCCATATGTAGCATTAGCGGTAACAACTCCTACCGGATTTACCAAAATAGTTGGTCAATCAGTAACATTTTCCGCAACAGCATCGGGAGGTACGGGCCCTTATACTTACCAGTGGCAAAAAAATGGAACCAATATTTTAGGGGCCACTAGCGCTTCTTATACAATCCCTTCATTAAGTTTAGTAGACGGTGGTAATTATCAGCTTTTAGTAACTGATGCGGTTTCATCTACCACTACAAGCGGTGTAGCCATTTTAGTAGTAAATCCATATATCAGTTTAGCCGTTACTGCCCCACAAAATTCAAGCAAAATTACCGGCGAATCAGTAACTTTTTCAGCAGTAGCATCCGGTGGAACTTCTCCCTATACTTACCAATGGCAGAAAAATGGTGTTAATATATCTGGGGCTACATCTTCATCTTATACCATACCTTCTTTAGTATTGTCAGACGCCGGCAATTACCGTTTGGTGGTTACCGATACTGCTTCTGCTACAGTAACCAGTGCGGTAGCGGTGCTGGCTGTTACAAACCCATCATTAACTATTGTAACCCAGCCTGTGTCTCAACAGGTTATCGTGGGTTCACCGGTAACCTTTTCGGTGGCTGTTTCCGGAGGCACAACTCCATACGCTTATCAATGGCAAAAGAACAACGTTAATATTCCAGGAGCTATTTCTAATACATTTACTATAAACTCCGCTGCCACAGGTGATTCCGATAATTATAAAGCAATTATTAATGATAGTAATGCAGGCACTATAACCAGCTCAACTGCTGTGCTGATAGTAACTACAGTAACAGCAATAGTATTTACTTACGGATATTCGGCTACTAATCCGTATATAAACGGAACCACGGCTCCAACTATAGAAAATGCAATAACTACCAACATTACACATAATACAGATATCTCTGTTTTCTTTCCGGCAGCGGCAGCAGATAAATTTTTAGTGTTCAGGGAAGCTGTAACAGAAAATCCTAAAACAAGTTACTACCATAACTCAGACAACTCAGGAATAATTCCAGGTGTTTTCCGTGCGTGGACTGTAGGACCATATAGATATTATTCAACCGTGGCTGAATTTGTATTAACATATACTGACGCCGTTCAATTAAAGCAATGATGAAAAAAATATTAATCATATTATTTGTTTTGGCTTCGGGTATCGTATCCGGACAGCAAAGGGTTTTTTCGCCTTCCGTTGATGGTGTACCCGGCCGAAACCAGCCTGTAGGCATCAGCGGTTTCGCTCTTGATGCACGTAGTCAATATCATGATACTACTATCTTTCCTGCAACATGGAGAGACTTTCAGAGTGTTGCGGAAGCTAACGCTTATTTTAACACAGCTACCAAAAGAAAGGGATACTTTCCGATTTATGTTCATAGCGGTGGATCACTATCAGCAGGTGTTTGGACAGGTGGAACGATGAACGAATACTTGTATAAAGATGGTGTTGCAGATATTAATTTAGTGATTAAAAATTCAGGTTCTGCGCCTATAAGTCTTGCAGCCGATTCGACTGATATACGTGGCGCAATGCATGTGAACTGGTATGGCAACTCGTTAGGATATAGCTCAGGAGGTACAACGACAACATCACATCCAAATGGTGTGCCTATAGCTCAATGGTTAACTAATATTTCAGGTTATGATGTGGTTTCCTTTAGTATACCTGGACAAAGTTCAACGCAAATAAAGAACAGGCTTCTTGCTGATATAGCAGCTGATCCTTTAAAACGCTTCAACTCCTTTATTTTCGAAATGGGTGAAAATAATTTGGGAGATCGGCCTACTGTTGAGGCTGATATTGCAGCGGCTGTGGCGGCGATTGGACATAACAGGTATTTAATAACTTCTGTACCCGGTCAATCTTCATCAACGTTCTGGAAGGGCGCACCGGAGCGCAACGGACTAGATACGCTAAATGCGCATTTGCAGGCAACGTATGGCGTTCGTTATGCAGACGTATTTACTGGTTTGGTGGAGGCATATAACCCAGAGATACCGCAGGATGTTGTAGATTATAGTCATAAAATACCGCCTACCTCTTTAATGGCTCCTGGAGATGTGGTACACTACAATGACTTGGGATATAAGGTGTGGGCTGCAGCAGTTGCGCCTAAGATGTATTTACTCAAACCCGTTGCTGATGCCAAAGCTCTTTCAACTCAGAACTTACATGAGATATTTTATAATGCGCCTCCAATTAAATCAAGCTTATTACTGACAAAAAGAATCAGTGTAAATACTCCAAATATTTCAAATCAACTCTTTGTTGATGGAAACGGGGCAAGCAACTTCTTAACAGGCGAATATAATGGTGGTGTGGCTTTTTGGAACCAAACAGCATCACCTGCTAAGGCGGGCGGTATTATGATCAAAAACCGTTATGCAGATCAGGGAGGTAGAGCCAACATGGAAATTTCGGGTACGTCCGGCGATTGGACTTCAGGTAAAGGAATGGTTTTTAGAAATGATGTTTTAGGAATAGACATGGGTGCTCCCCTTGATATTACCAACAATCTTACTGTGCGAGGCAATACCAGTTTTACAGGTAGCCAAAACATTTTCAATGCTGCGGTTTATGGATCAGGCGGATTCAGCAATGTTTATCCAATACCATCAGGAATTCCACTTAATATTGAATCATCCACAAATGGTATTAGAATTCCCTTACTTAGTAATGCAGTATCGATAGCACTACATAATGGAGGATTTGCAAGTACGCCTGTAGGACAACTATGGTTTAACGATGAGTTACGACATATTCAGGGTGTCACCAATCGGCCGTCATCTGATAACCCGGCTTATCGAACGGTTAAAACATTAGCCTGGACAGAAGACTTAGATTTTGGTAAAGTGACTGGCGGAGGTGGTATAAAAGTAACCGGTACAGGTATATCAACAGATCCTTATAGTATTAGTAATACCTTATTACCCAACTCAAACAAACTTACAGGAACTCCTTTTGAAAGTTCGCCCGGTGCAAATCCGCCTTATACATTTGATAAGGCTTTTGATAATGATATTACGACTGCTTATGTTTCGGTTGCTGTAGACAGTGATCCTAATACGTTTGTTGGTTTGACATTAACAGCACCAAATGTCATAACAAAAGTTAGAATCAGACCTTTTACAGGACAACCTATTACAGGAACTAAAATACAAGGTTCTAATACTTCGCCAACTTCAGGTTATGTTGACCTCTTTACACTACCGAACGCGCCGTTTTTTCAATGGAGTTCTTATACGATTGATTCACTAACTCCTTACAAATATATTCGACTTTTTAATGCATCAGGTGTCTATCAGTTAGCAGTATACGAACTTGAATTTTATGGTTATATTGCTCCACCTTCACCTTATATAAGTTTTGCATCTCTGCCAGGCGATAGTAGCAGGACTGCTTTCACAAGGCAAAATGGCTCAAAAGATACACTCAGAACAGGATCAAGTACTGTCAGCGGAAGTGCTGGACCCCCTGTTTGGGGATCAATTACAGGTATACTAAGTTCACAATCTGATCTTAATACTGCGCTCTCAGGTAAAGCATCAATTACTCACAATCATACAGCTACAGATGTTTCATCAGGAGTATTCGCAGCTGCTCGTTATGGTGCAGGCACAGTGCCTGTAAATTCTATTGCCGCTACTGGAACACAATCAGCAACTACATATTTACGTGGAGATGGAACATGGGCTACGCCACCCAGCGGAACTGGTGGAAGCGCTTCAATATATGTCGATTCTACCCTTAAGGGAGACTTCACATTGGGTTCACCAGGTGGCGGCGATACTACAAAATTCCTTTCTTCTTTGTATAGAGTAAGAAGGGATAGTGCATTACTGGCGGCTGCTATTAACACAAAACAAACAGGACTTACAATTACTACTACCGGAACGTCTGGTCCTTCAACCTTAACAGGGAACACATTAAATATTCCTCAGTATACTGGTGGAACCGGATCGGCAGCTACATGGGGCTCAATCACAGGAACACTTGCAAACCAAACGGATTTAAATACGGCATTTGGTTTAAAGGCGCCACTGGCCTCGCCTGCATTAACAGGAACACCTACAACACCGACTGCAAGTGCAAATACAAATAATACACAAATAGCCACTACCGCTTATGCTGACAGGATACGGGCGCAATTATTAGTTACTATAGATTCGTCTACAACCGCTGCCACCATTCATACAATCGTTCAGCAGGGCGGCGGGGCTAAGATATACAGAAGTGTATCTCCTAATGTGGATTCGTTACGGTCAATAGGTAACGGCCCGGGTTTAATGATAGCTTATGTAGGTGATACGCTAATCAGAATAACACTTGCACAAACAGGCGTGCAAATCGTAAACACATCAGGAACTTTTGCTATTAACGACACTACCGGCTCAGTGTATGCGTATTCTGCGGATACTATATACCTTCCATCACCGGTGGCAAATCAGGGCAGGACAATAGAAATAAATAACGTGGGGAACACTTCAATAAACATATACACGTCAGGCAAACCAATTGATGCAAACGGTGGTATTCTTTACTGGGCGGGATTTACTTCGCTCGTGTCCCTTCCTACACACAAGAATGTACGAATAAGAGCGTCTGGCGGAAATTGGTATATGGTGGGAGGTAACTTATGATGAAACTGCTGACCATATTGTTTTTATTGGCTGCTGGACAACGTGGTTTTGCTGCGTCTTACTACTTCTCTTCGAGCGGTAATAACTCCGCAGCAGGTACGATTGGGGCTCCCTGGCAAACTTTAAATAAGTTAAACTCTATAAACCTTGCTCCTGGAGATTTTGTTTATTTTAAGTCGGGAGAAACTATAGCAGGAGAAGCCAATATTATTGGTAGTGGCGTAAACGATCTTCCTATTACTTTTACGACTTACAACGGAACTTTACCGGCTATTCTTTCTGGATACTCCGATCTCTCCAGCACTGGTTCATGGACAAACATTACAACAAACATCTGGCAAGCTAATGTGAACTCTGGATTAAATTTGGACTTGGTTGCTATTGGTACAACTCCGATTATGCCAGGGCGTACTCCAAATACAGGAGCTTATTTTACGGTTAATACTCACGTAAATTATACAGGTGGCGACTTCTTTACTGGCTATACAGGACAGACTATTACAAGTACTGATATACCAGTAGGTAATCAAAACTGGTTAAGTGCTGAAATGGTAATAAGGTTAAATGATTATAATTTAGATCGCGTGCCTATTATTTCTCACTCTGGAAATACAGCTGGTTATGCAACAACAAACGGCCACCCTGCTGAAGATAATTGGAAATTTTTTATGCAGAAACACCCAGCTACATTAGATGTACAAAATGAATGGTTTTATAATTCGTCTGCCCAAACTCTTAGAGTTTATTCGACTTCAAATCCTGGTGGTTTAGGTTTAAAAGCAGCTACTTCAAACTTCGCATTTAGCATTGTTGGCAATTCTGGAACGCACAAAACAGATTATGTATTCAGAAACTTGTCCTTTACTGGACAAGATTCTGCGAGCATATTTGGTCAGTATGTTGATAGAATAAAGATTGTTAGCTGTAAATTCGAAATGGTCGGCTATAGTTCAATTCTTGTAAACGATGGTTTAGGCAGATATCCTAGCTCAAATATCATTGTTGATAGTTGTAACATTAATAAATCAATGAACTGCGGCATTGATATAAGACATTGCCCCGCCATAACAGTAACTAATAGTACTATAAATAATTCAGGGATTTGGGAAGGTTTAGGAGGATCTAATAATCAACAACACGATGGTATCTGTGTGGAAAATGTAGGAAATACTACTGACCTTTTAATTAGTCGTAACTATGTTTATAACTCAGGATATTGCGGCATCAGATGGCAGGGCGGTAGAGCAATTATCTCTTATAATTACGTAGATGGTCACGGTCAAATGTTAACAGATGGCGGCGGTATTTACACAAACTATGATAACGAAACAAGCGCTTTTCAACGTCAAGTTGTTCACAACGTAGTTTTAAATGGTGTTGGAGATAAAAGGTCTGAACCTACTGGTACAGCAAATGGAGGAATGCCGGGGATATACAATGATGATATTACGCAATATGTTGACGTAAAGTATAACACAGTTGTTGCTAATTCAAGGGCGGGTATTTATTTACACAATCCTGGCAGCCAAATAGTACAGTATAACAACGTGTTTAATAACAGAGATGAAGCAGCCCTTCAGCTTCATCAGGATGGGATAGGAACTAGTCAGGGATTTTTTACTTCGAATATGAACGTTTCCTCTAATAATCTTTATACCGGAAACAATGTAAGCTCCTATTTAGGTTTTGTTTCTTACGCACTTTTTCTTGAAAGTAATACTAACAACCAGGGTACCTGGGGAAGTTTTAATAACAACTTCTACATGAAACCTAACAATACAAACTTTGTAGGGGCTGATGCAAATTATTCAAGTAGGACTACCTGGACCGCAAGATATGGTTATGATGCTGCTTCTACGTTCAGGCAAGTTAACGCTGATAGTATGAAAATATTTTACAATACATCTCAGACAGCTCAACTTGTGCCATTTGCCGGTAAGACTTACAGAAGTATGGATGGCATTAACAATTATACCGACGGTATCCTGCTTCAGCCAATGGATGGCTTTATGGGCACACAAGTTACATATGTCGCTCAGGCAGTAATCCCTGCGGCGGTTAATGACAGAATATTCTTATACAATACAGATCATAGAAAATATCCAAAACAACTGAAGTAAGGGTGAAAGTTGCTTTTATTAAAATATTACTTTTTCTACTAGTCTCTGGTACTACCAAGGCTCAAATCGTGTACGATTCCGCAATTTATATTACGGTTGGAGGAACCTACACCGGAAACTGGAAAGCTGACGGTAACACCGCAGCGGTTCGAATTAACTGTTATGCCCCAGTAATAATTATTAATTCAAATATCAAGTCTTCGGGTATTGGTATACAGGCTTACGGGGGAGCAAAGCTCACAGTCAAATACACAAATATCGTAGGGCAAACTCCGATCAACAACGACCAATGGGGACGAGCTGTTGACATTTATCACCCTCAAACTTTTGTCTTTGAACATAATTACGTAGAACATACAGGAGGTATTATCGTAGATCATGGTGATGAGAATACCGATTCAGTCAGTATTAAATACAACCTAATTAGAAATACAGACAAGAGAAATGTTGATGGATCTGAAGGGGGGCACCGCGCTTCTATTTTATTCAACACGGTGGATATTCCTCAAGGAATTAAAGGAGAAATTGCATGGAATAAATTTGAGAACTTATTGGATAGTTCCTGGATTGAGGATAATATCAATCTAGGAAACGTAGTTGCTACTCAAGCACGGCCTTTCTTAATTCACGATAATTATATAAAAGGCGCTTACCCGCCTAGTAGTTACGGGGGCTCATCTTACACCGGATCAGGAATAACAGTCGAAGGAGAAGGAGGTCACAACTTAGCAACAAATGTTTCACAGTGGATTCGTATCTACAATAATCAGGTAGTCTCAGTCTGTAACGGTGGTATTAATGTCAATGCTGGTCATGACATTCATTCTTATCACAACACAATTTTATCTTCCGGATTATTTCCTAATGGAGTTCAGTCATACTATTTTTGGGGAGGACGTTCTATATGGAATGGATCAAATGTTGCTTATCCTTCCGTATTTCATGACATAGATATGACGGACGATTCAGTTGGGTATGTTCGTCCGGGAGTAAATCAACCGTTTACTGATAGGCAAGATGAAGTGTTTGTAAGTGGCTCTCCTATTAACGTAAATTCCAGTGCCTCATATCACTATCCGAACCCAATTACATTGGCGAAGGAGGTAGACCAGTTAAGAATCTTCAACTTGAAGGTAGCTAATAACGGATTTGTTATAGGAAACAACACTTCAACTCCAGTGGTAGTTGTACCCGGAATAATTAGCGACAGAATATTTAATTACAATACGGATCATAGAAAATATCCAAAGGAACTGAAGTGATGATAACAAGGGTAACGATACCGAGTAAACGAAAATTCATAACAACAACTAATTAATTAATTATGGAAGATAGGCAACAAAAAAATCAAGACGTATTAAAGTGGATACAAACTATTGTATTAGCTATAACAACAGCAGCGATTTTAGGCACTTACTCCCGGCTTGGTGATCTAAACGACCGGCTGATAAGGCTTGAAGAACGGGCAACAGTTAACACAGAACACATATCATCAATTGAAACATCAGTGAATAAAATACAGATGGAACAGTTTAGGGGTGGTGAACGTATGACAAAATTAGAATTCGAAATAACTGAAAATAAATCAAAATAAAAAAAACAATACAATGACTAAAATTAAAAATTTGTGGATGGAATACAAAGTATTCATCTTCGGTTTAGCAGGTGCTATACTGCTTACATTACAGCAATTTTCAAGTGAAACACAAGTAGACGGAAAGGTGGTAGGAATAGCTTTAGGCATGGCCGCAATCAGTTATGTAGCAAAAAATTGGAGAGGACAATCTGCCAGTATAATCGGCATAATTGGCAATTTCGGATATGCATTTGAAACGGTATTAAACACCGGTCACTTTACCTGGGCCCAGCTTATTATTCAGTTAACACTAGTATTTGGATTTGCGTTTATGCCGGATCCGAAAAGTCGTGGTTATGAACAAACAGCTACCATTAAGAATGCTAAAATTGAAGGAGAGGTCATTCAACCGGCATCACTTACAAATAGCGAAATAAAAGAGGAAGCAAGAAAGCAAAGTGCATGACAGGCTCATTAACGATATTAATCATCATTCTTTTTGCAGTTCTTTATATCCTTGCTATAAGATTCTTCTTCATGTGGCAAAGGAACATTGAACTAGAACAAAGGAACATTCAACTAGAATTGGAAATGCAAAATGATAGGAAAGCGTATGAGGCTTTGGAGGCAGTAGCCAGGGAGCAATCACGAATGATTGAAAAGCAAACTAAAGAAATAAATTTCTTATCGGCAACACACAGAAACTAAGTATTTAATAACTCAAAAAATAAAAAAATGACACTTAAAGAAAGATTGGACAAAATCGGAAACTTTTTTGTAAGGCTATTTGCCGGACTTAAAAAGTATGAACACTTCGTTGAAGAAAACATGCCTTTTATCATTGAATTTGTAAAAAGAATTATCGGTATTGCCAGGTCGCCGGAGGTAATGACTATCGAAAGCCTTTTGGGCGACAAGTTGCAAAACAAAACAGAAGCGGAGAAAGAAAAGATTCTTTCAGTAGTTGAAAAAGGTGTTGATAAAATGCAGCTAACAACTGATTGTTTAGGCAAACCTACATTACTTGAGAAACTTCAATGTTTTGGTGAGGCATTTAAAAAGAGGTCTGAAACAGATCAGAACGGAACAGCGGCTAAGCTTGCATCAACATTGTTACTGCATGCATCACACGCTGATGAAACAGTTCCTAATTTAAAAGAAAGTGTTGCTGATGGGATGGCTGCTACTTATTTTCTTGAAAAAAAGATTGATCTATTGGAATCTGCTCCGGCAACACCCGTAACGGCTTAAAAAACAAAAAACCGCTCTTTCAAAGCGGTCTTAACACCATTTTGTCCTTCCCGACAAAATAAAGCAATCATAAAGATAGAAAAACATTTCAATGATGTATAAATTATTATTATTCTTTGCCTTACTATCATCTGCAGATGCTTTTTCACAAGCCAGGCAGATTATAATTGGAACTCCGACTACCTTATCAGGACAGGTTTCGGCTGATAGCGTTATAGCAACAAAAGCAACTAGTTCTGCAATTAACATTAAAGATTTTGGCGCAATTGGGGATGGCATCGCAGATGATAGAGCGGCAATTCAACGGGCGCTGGATTCAGGGTACACGCAAAAGAAAGTAGTGCACATGCCATCCGGCACCTACAGCATGTCCACATCAAGCGCTGAAGGTATTATATCTAACTTGTTTGTAAAGCCAGGCGTTGTTTTAATTGGCGACGGTGAATCAACCATCTTACGAAGAAAATCAACAAGTCTCAACGGGTACACAATCGAATATTACAAATCCATTAATGATGCTGCCGTTTTGCGAGCTAGAAATTACACATTCAAGAATTTTAGAATAGTAGGAACAACTGGACGAGGCTACGAAGCGCCTGGAGCCACCGATAGTGATGGAGGTATATTTCTTGGAACCGCAGCAAACAGAATGAATAAGGTATTAATAGAAGGAGTACGAGCTGATACCCTAAACAAAGAATGCTTTGCAGTATGGGATGCGGTTGAATGTATCATGAGAAACAACAAGGTTTATAGTTGCAACCATGACGCTTATAATCCTCAAATTATCGAGCGATTAATCATGCAGGGCAATATAGCAGAAGGTGCAAACTTCGCTATCGAATACGATGGCAGGAGGGCAGATACAACAAAAACTACTGCTTTTATTGTAGGTAATTCCTTTACAAATTGTTATGAGTACGGTATTAACATTGAATCTGGTGATGATGTTAAAATTTCAAACAATATTATCAGTGGGCAAGAAGGATCAACAACTGTCACTGGGCAATCAATTGGCGTTTTTATACACCCTTCTGTAGCCGCTATTGATAAAGTTGAAATCACGGATAACACAATAAATAATTTTATTAATGGACAAGTTGATAACTCAAATGCTACTACAGGTGATTACATAGTAAATAATGTGATTATAAAAGGCAACACTTTTTCAAATAGTGGACAAAGTGCTATAAGACTTATTCCTTTTAGTACGGCAAAAATTTTACATACACAAATTTCAGGCAATACGATTTACAATTGGAATAGAATTGACAATAATAATTCTATTTATTTTTCAGCAGTACAACTTGGAACAATCAATGATGTATCCGTTTTTGGTAATCGTATCTATAATGTTACTAACGGTAGAAGAAATGATCCTTTGTATTTGAATAATACTACCAATATACATTTTTTTAACAATGACTGTCAAGGTCCTCCTTCACAATATTATGGTCAGTTAGAAGTCAAAAAACAAGGCACTAACGCCGGCTATCTTGAATATAATAATATCGGGTTGTACAGTTCATCGACACTAGGAATCCCGGTTGAAATGGTTGTGGCTGTCAGTGACGAACCCACTACTATTACTACAGGAACGTCTAAGCTGACATTTAGGATGCCATATGCAATGAGGCTGTTATCTGTTAGAGCGTCCGTTAATACTGCCAGCACGAGCGGATTGCCTACCATTGACGTAAAACAAAATGGCACGAGTGTATTAAGCACACTGGTTACGATTAATGCAAACGAAAAAACATCAACAACAGCAACAACGCCCCCCGTTATATCTGGCACATCCGCTAACAACCGGTCAACCATTGGGCTTACTGATGATGCTGAAATGACAGTGGATATAACTGTTGCGGGAACCGGAGCAAAAGGTTTGAAAATTTATTTAATTGGCTATAAATAACAGTTGCTGGCGGAAGTGGCATTGTGATAATTAAATACAAATTTCAATAAAATATTTAAGGTTTTATAATCATTAACCATGACCGCAAAACAAAAAGAATATTTAAATAAGTTATGGATTAGTACCTTAAAACTTCAAGGCTTTAAGCGCCATTTTTTCCGCTATTTAATCCTGCGTGAAGGTGTGAAAAATAATGTTTATAAAGATTCAAAGGGCTTGCTTACCGTTGGCATCGGCCATTTGGTTCAGCCTGGCGATGGTTTAAAATTTGGTCAGCTAATAAGCGATGATCGAATAATGCAGATATTTGAATCAGATTTTAATAGACTAAAGATTGAAAAGTTTACCGCTGTTACCTGGTACGGTATTCCGCAAAAAATTGCTGTAGGTTCATTTCTTTGGACACATGGTTACGGAGACTTTGCTGGAAATCAAACTCAAAAATTGATGCAATCACCTGCTACAACTCATGCTCAACTTTCGGACTGGGTTGCAAATAATTGGGATTTACATTCGCCGGTAAACATTGCCCGTAACCAGGCTGATTTGCAACTTTGGTCCGTTAAAAGTGAAGCTGCGAGCGGGCTGTTTTACAGTTCTGAATTTTTCAGCGGCAACTTTTATTTTCATGTTGTTTTAGATGATAGTTTTAATAGCAAGTCAGATATGAAAGCTGCGTGGGCAGCGTCTGAAGCTAATATATTCAAGCAATAACAATTTATTTCATAGCAGTGGCCAGATTTTAAAGTTATTGTAAAAAAATATAGCGGCATACTAGCAAACTTAGTAATAAATTGCTAAAATTATTAGGCTAATAATAAAATAAAATGCTCTTTTTTTAGGGGGTATATCTTTGTACTGTCTTACTTATGTATGTTGATATCCTATAAATCAATACTGCACTAGCTTTCAGTAAGCGAGTTTAATACCAGCGGGATCACTGGGTATTTTTCTTTAAAGCCGCTATCATAGCGGCTTTCCCTTTACCAGCCTTGCTTTGAGACAAATTTAAATACCACTTTTATGGTCTAAGTTGGTAAATAAAGACATTAATTTAAAGGTTTTGTCTTACTATTGTCTAACCAACTATCTTACTAAGATGATACCTCACTCCGTTCGCTTGCTATTATGGAAACATGCTGTATATAACGGTAATCAATATCCTATATACATAGCCATTACTTTTAACCGAAAAATAACCTATATTTCTACCCCCTACAAGATAGAACAAAAATATTGGGATGGTAGTACCAGGGAAATAAAATCCAGTTACCCAAACTACAAAAACTGTAACATTGATCTGCGAAAAACGATCAGCGAAATAGAGCGCATAATAGTAAATAAATCTATTGAAGGAAAGCCGGTATCGGGCCAAATGATTAAGGATGAACTAAAAGGCAAGGTGTCAGGCAAAAACTTCTTTGAGTATGCTGCTGATCTGAAAGTATATAAAGACCTGTCGCAGGTGACTGGTTCCCGCACAAATTATAATAAGGAGATAAACCGGTTAAAATCTTTTGCCGGAAGCCAGCTTGCTTTAAGCTCCATTGACGCTACCTTTCTTCGTAAATATGAATCTGCGGAAAGATCACGGGGTATGGGGCAAAACACCCTTAACACAACTTTCAAGTGGTTTCGCACCGTTATAACGCATGCATATAAAGAAGGCGTGATAAAAATAAATCCCTTCCATAATTTTACTATTCCTAAATATGTACAGACAGAGCGGACGTTCCTGGAAATGCATGAGCGGGACAAGTGGGTAAAGTTTTGGAAAGAGAAAAGAGTAACGGGTTCATTATATGCTTCACTTACTTACTTCCTTATGGGTGTTTTTTCCGGGTTGCGGTATTCGGACTGGGCTAATGCTATGTCCATGGTGTCCGGCGACTTATTAAGGCTAAGGCCCATTAAAACAAGGAAATCCGGTCAATGGGTTGTATTGCCAATCGGTCCTACGCTGGTAGGCATTTTTGAAGTAGTAGCTACTTTGCCGGCGCCTATCAGCCAGCGCAAAACAAGGGATAATTTAAAGGTGCTGGCTGTAATGCTTGAAACCAGCAAGAACATCACTACCCATGTGGCCCGGCATTCTTTTGCTACTATGTGCGCTGAAAATAAAATACCTAAAAGCGTTACGGCGGAACTAATGGCCGTTACAGTAGGTACAGTATCAATTTACTACCACCTTACAGGGGAAAGTATATCAGAGCAGGCAGGGGTGTTGAGGACGATATAAAATAAAAAATGTCCGGAAAGAAAAACCGGCACCTGTGGCTTTTGTGAGGATAGCGGATATCCAATTAACCTTAATTTTTTAACTTAAACGTCCAGTTTATTTCTTACAAGTTCATAGATTTTAAAACAAATAATTGTTGATATTGCTGCAATGAATGCACTTTTAAAGTCAAAATCTGGATAGGATACAACCACTCTTTGTGGGTGGGTTTCCCAGCTACTGTCCGTTATCTTTTCGGTATAACCGGCTTTATTGCTAAATTCTGGGTTTTTGAAAATTAGCCCTGCTGCTAATAATATGATGACGGTTGATAAGTATAGCGCCCATGGGAACTTCTTTTTTACTTCAGGATTATTCACGGTCAATATTTTTATACGGGAATAAATATTTACTAATTATTCCTTTGATTTTATTAAAATATTGTTTAAGTTTAATACTCCACTATGCATCATGCCTGAAACAAAATTCAATGATTGCAGTGTTATCTAAAGCCAAGTCATTATGAAAAAAACAATTGCATGCTCTGTATGTCCTAAACGAAACGATTGCCCTTTAGCTGGATTCTCTATTCCTTTTCGGCTTAAGCTTTGCCTTTATCAATACCAGGTAAAGGGATGTTCAAATGATTGTAAAGCTGTTCAATTAGCGCCTGACTTAATGTTATCCTTTCCTTCAAATCGGTTGAACTAGCTTTAAGAAATTCGTTCTCACGTTTTAGGCTTGCTATCAAATCGTCTTTGGTCTTTTTTAAGTCCTGTTCAATGCTCGGAGAATTTCCGGGCATTGTTGTTTTTGATAGCTCCTGTTTAGCCTTCTCATTTTCTTCAAACTCTTTAAATCCTGTTGGATTTTCCAATACAATTTTATATACTAATTGAAGCCTTTTAATTACTGGTTCATGTCCTTCCTTTTTAGCTAATGCCTGTGATATAGAATTTTTCTCATACCCAGCACCGCTGGATATCTTCTGTTGAGTTAAGCCAGTAGCATCCTTTATCGTTTTAATCAACTCTTTCAACTCTTTTTTGTGATTCATCTAATAAAAATGTTGGAAATTTAAATATTTTCGAATATTTATAAAATCAATAAAAAAACTTGTTATATTGGAAATTCCAACTTACATTTGAATCAGAATTGTAACAAATATAAAACATGACAAAGAAACAAACTAATGAAAAGCAAGTGCTCCCTCAGGAGGTCATCGGAGCACTTGCAGATGCTTTCGGTAAATCTCCTATTACCATCGTAAGATGGGTTAGGGCCAATGACGACAGACTGACTTCAGAAAAGGCAAAGAAGGTATTTCAACGGAAGGCTTTAAAGCATGAGGATTTTATCGAAGCGTAAAACTAAGTGCATCCACTTAGGAATGCAATTACCTAAAAGTAGTATTAGATGACTTCAATATATCAAAGATTAGCAAGCATAGAAAACATTCTTAAAAGAATGGAATTGCAGCAATCGCCCAAATGGATAAGCGAAGCAAAGACAATGGAAATCCTTCAGAGGGGAAAGGTGTGGCTAAAAAAAGCACGAAATGGTACCAAGGATAGTCCTGCAATACTGATAGAGGGATTTGATTGGCAATACTTGAATGGCAGGACGCCGGAGTATAAAGCATCTTCTATCAATGAACTGAAAAGGAGGATGGTAAAACATAAAACTTAAAGCAGCTTAACCATGACACGCACATTCGTCCTTGTTGACGAACTAACAGAAATACACATACGCAAATACAAAGGCTTTGCGATGTTCAAAGAGAAAGGATTAGTGTTTTGCCTGGGAGAAACATTTAGCGCCTTCCGCAGAGCTAAGGCTTACATAAATAATAGATTTGACAAATTGACAAAAGCATAGCAATATGAAATTTAAAGACGTTTTAAGAGGGATTTTATGGATTATACTAGCAGTTGCAATTCAAGTTCTATGTGGCTACGTCCTTTTTATAATATTCAGATTTATAATTGTATAAAACTTCAACCAATCAACTACAATGTATAGCAATATGAAATTTAAAAAATTCTTCGAAGTGGCTTTAATGCTTGCAATCACTATTATAATATTAGTTTTTATTTTCTTCAGCATATACTTCATAGTTACATTAATAATCGAATAAACCAATCAACCATGCAAATCACAAACTATGTCCAGGGACACGAAATAAAATACGAGTTAGACTTTCCCTGCTACTTCAAAAATGAATACAATACAGTCTATTTCAAGGACAAAAATAACTGTCAGGTTATTACAAGATACGAAATGGGCAGTTGCTCTATCTCAAACGACTACAGCATCAACTGGGCTCAGATCTTAAGCATGTATGAGAATGCCGAGCGCACAACAAAAGAAGTTTTTTTAAAGGCAAAAATTGAAGCGTTGAATAGCATTGCCCGGTTTATGTCAAGTGAACCAATGCCCGTTGAAATAGTCGCCGAATCTTGCGATGATAAAATAATAAAGATGTATGAAACTACATTAAGGCAGCCCGTTTATTAATCCCTTAACACTTAAAAAACCTAAAATAAAATGATTAAGATTAAAATAAAATCGCTGTGGGGATCAATACTTTTCGAGTACGAAAATGAAAATAATAATATTAAGGACACACTACTAGAAGCAATAAAAAGCAGTGCTAACCTTCGCGGTGCTGACCTTCGCAGTGCTGACCTTCGCGGTGCTAACCTTAGCAGTGCTGACCTTCGCAGTGCTGACCTTAGCAGTGCTAACCTTATCGGTGCTGACCTTCGCGGTGCTGACCTTAGCAGTGCTAACCTTCGCAGTGCTAACCTTCGCGGTGCTGACCTTCGCAGTGCTAACCTTAGCGGTGCTGACCTTCGCGGTGCTGACCTTAGCAGTGCTAACCTTCGCGGTGCTGACCTTCGCGGTGCTGACCTTAGCAGTGCTAACCTTAGCAGTGCTAACCTTAGCGGTGCTGACCTTAGCAGTGCTGACCTTCGCAGTGCTAACCTTAGCGGTGCTGACCTTCGCGGTGCTAACCTTCGCGGTGCTGACCTTCGCGGTGCTGACCTTAGCAGTGCTAACCTTATCGGTGCTGACCTTCGCGGTGCTGACCTTCGCGAAATTAAAAAAGACTTATTTGACGTTTTGCTAAGAGCTATTCCTGAAATACAAAATCTTAAAAAAGCGATTTCAGATGGTAAAATAGACGGTTCTGTTTATGAAGGCGAATGTTCATGTTTGTGTGGAACTTTAATGAAGTCACGCGATATTACAATAGCTAATAATATTAATAAAATTAAAGATTCATCACGCCCAATTGAGATGTTCTTCATGAATGTGAAACCTGGTGATACACCGGAGACAAATCAAGTATTGCAAATAGTATATGATTGGATTAATGAATTCGAAGGATATATCAATTACAACTTATTAGTTTCCTGAAGTAGACCGTTTTTTAATCCACCCTTTAATCCAAAACCCTGTGAAAACTAAATTATACAATTCAATAAATAACATGCGTAACAAATTAATTAACTGGATCGTGAAATTCTTCTTTGAAGGCATTGACTTCCGTTTGAAAAACCCTAACCAGGAATTTGATATAGCCCGGTTAGAATTGCTAGATAAAGCAAGATATATTAGTTCATCTAAGCATGTTGATGCGGCCTGGGATGCTTTGGACAAATTTGGGTTTCGTTTTAGGTATCATCCGAAATGTAAAACAACTGTTGCAGCGATATCTGATATAATAGAAAGAAAGGATTTTATAGTTGCTAATAGCAAATTAGGCAAGGTTCAATAAAGTTAGCATGGTTTGGTTTTTTTAAGGATTAAGGAGGCGGGAGATTTCTATCTCCCGCATTTTAAAGGTGTTATTTATAAAAAAGGAGGAAGAAACACGAATCAAAATAAATAATATTTTTTTGGCGGGATGGCGAAATTGGTAAACGCAGCTATTATTAGTTGGTAGTAAGTTGAGATTCCGGATGCTAAAACTTACGTAAATCCTTGCAGCTTCGAGACTGCTCCCGTCACAACCATACACACAGGAGGCAGAAATGCTGAGTTGGTTTTAATGAAACACTATTCACGAGGTACAACGTAGAAACGTACTGACTTCATGGAATGAGATCGTAGAGATACCGACATGACGGCACATGGTTAAGTAATAGAAAAACATTAAAATTTAAACAAAGCTGACAGCCGGGAAAGACCGGCAATTTTTAAACAAACAAAAAACACAACCAAAATAAAATGAAACTATCAACGCTTTTTATTTCTTTCCTTATCTACTTAACTGCCTGCCAGAAATCAAGCAGTCTACCAGAGCCTATTTCAATAAAGATTTCTAACCCAGGCTTTGAAGATTCTTTAAAAGGCTGGACCGTAGAAACTGGTTACTTAGGGATATACGGGTTCCAGGCCAGCCCTGATGCAAAGAGAACTGGAAAGTATGGTCTTAATTTTTATGCAGCCCAATCATCGCATTTTCCTGGAGCACCGCAGGAAACTCCATGGAATGGTAAAATTTATCAAATCATAACGGGCCTTAAAAATGGGAACTATACTTTTAAAGTGTATGCTGATGCTGCGGGTACCGGAATGTATCTGTTTGCTAACAGTAATAAGCAAAAGATCAAATCAAATATTAAGGGCGAGTTGAACACACTTGATTTTATTGTAACCGGCGGTACCGCAACAATTGGATTTATTTGCATTGATGCAGACGGTAATGGTGAAACATTTTCTCCTTACTTCCATGCTGATGATGTGGAATTATTAAAGCAATTTTAAAGTATAAGTTTATGGCACATGGAATTTCTATTAAAGATGCCAAAGAACGAGAGGCTCAAACTGATAAATTAACTAATTATCTCCTGGCAGGTATTACAGTTTTACAACTTAAAAAACATCCAAATTATGAAGATAAAATCCCTTTGGATAACGAAACTAAAGTTCAGTTTACTTTGAGAATGATTGCTCATTTAATATCGCCTCCTATGGAGGAATCTGAAACAAATGAAATTGAGTGTATAGATATTTCTTGTGCCGTTCTTGCCATGAACGATGAAATTGAAAAAATTTGGGAAGAACATGAAGCTAAGTTTAAAAAATGATGTGGAATTAATATTAAAGCCTTAATAAAAAAAATATTTATATGAAAGTATATTTTGATACAGAGTTTACAGGGCTTCACAAATATACAAGCCTTATTTCAATCGGATTAGTTGCAGAAAACGGAGCAACTTTTTATGCTGAATTGAATGATTATGACATTAACCAAGTATCTCCCTGGATTAAAAAAAACATTATTCGAAACCTTAATGGTGAGATAATTCTTAGCAAGTTTGAGCTTAATATAAAATTAAGAGAGTGGTTTTCACAGTTTCAACAAGTAGAAATATGGTCGGATTGTTTGGCATATGACTGGGTGCTGTTTTGCGATATTTTTGGTGGCGCTTTTGATATCCCCCAAAACATATTTTATATTCCATTTGACTTATGCACCCTGCTAAAAATAAAAGGCATTGACCCTGATATTAGCCGGGAACAATATGCAGATGAAACACAATCGGTTAACAAGCATAATGCGCTGTGGGATGCATTATGTATAAAGAAATGTGTTGAAAAAGCAATAAGTTCTTTAAAATAATTGTGTTGGTAATTCTGAAGCCTTACTACGCCTGATCAGCGAAGCGACGACATAGACTATCAACGCAATAATAATGATATGACAGTTGGAAGAACAACGGGTAATACACTTGACATTGCGAATGCCGCTAAGGGAAGTCGGGTTGATGATCCGGCAGGTACTTTTAAAAAAGTTCTTAGAAATAATTGTGTTGGTAATCCTCTGAACAGACGTGCATACCGGTAAGAGCCCGGAGCCTACACAATATTCTTATAAATAATTGTGTTGGCGATTATTGGTGGTTAACAACCTGCGCTTAACTACCCTAAGCGTCCAACACAATAATAACGGGGCATCCATTGGTGGTGTCGGAAGGTTCGATTTCCTTCATGCTCCACGAATCGCATTTTAAAGCGACATTAAATATGATAAATCCAGGAGGAGACACAACAGTTACAGTAGAAACGCCATCTCCAACAGCAGCGCCAGCTCCAACAGCAGCGCCATCCGTTGAAGTGAAGGTTTAAATGTCTTTGATTTAAGCCGGGTGTTTTAGGTAACCCCGGCACTTTTAAAGAAGTAATTAAATAAATATCAATATGTCAGAACAAACTTTCGGTGAAAAGGCAGTTGAATTGCAATTAAATCCGTCCAATCTTGATTCAGTTTCAAAATGCAAAAAGATTTATGCTAATGCAATTGACCAGTTAAATGATCTAAGAAGCACAACCGATCAGACCGGAGTAAAAAGATGGTGTTCATTCGCTATAACTCAAACAGAGTTAGCACAAATTGCTGCTGTAAAAGCAATCACTTGGAAAGATTAAGTTCTTTTAAATTATTGTGTTGGTACTTGGAATAGTGGTAGAACCCATGACTAGATAATGCATGCTCCATATATAGAATTTATATTCTTAATATTTGCCGTAGATGATTATGATAATTATCACATCAAAAAAGTGTCATCCGGTCGCATTAAAAGCCCCATAGAGCGCGATACATGGTTACTTCACAAGGAACACAAAACAAACCGGTAAAGGCGAAAGCCTTCTGAAAAGGCAGTAATGCTACCGGTTTTCAAGTTTAAAAATAAAATATTATGAAAATAGCTATTAACAAATGCTTTGGAGGTTTTTCTTTATCGGCAAAGGGAATGAAAGAGTATTATGAATTAAAAGAAATTAAATGTTTCTTTTTTAAAGATGAAGGCACGTTTGATAACAAAACATACGAACCGATTTTGATTACAGAAGCCCAATGGTATTTTACCGCATTCTCAATAGAAAATCCAAATGATGTTGATACTAAAACTTTATGGGATAAATATTACCTCACATGTACACCTGAAGATAGAGCTGATACTGATTTGATTTCAGTCATAGAACAATTAAAAGGAGAAGCAAACGGAAGTTGTGCAGATCTTAAAGTGGTAGAAATACCAGATGGAACGGATTACTATATTCATGAATATGATGGCAACGAAACGATAAATGAAAACCATAAGTCATGGTCCTAAAATTTTATTAGCATGAAATACATCACATTCATACTACTCATTTTTACCTGCCTTAACGGTTACGCACAGAAGGAGCCCACACATTTCACCGGTAAAGTAATTTATGTGGTGGATGGAGATACAGAGGATGTGGATACCTATCTGGGTTTAGGAGTTCATGCCTGGGTAAGGCTAAGGCTTTCAGATATAAATGCTCCTGAGATGAAAAAAGGAAATGATACTGCCAATGCTCATAAATCCCAAATTGCTCTATCAAATCTTACACTTGAAAAAACAGTTTGGTATGATACACATGGAAAGGATATATACGGACGGTGGATAGCCTATGTGTATTTGAATCCTAGCGATACCGTGTCCGTCAATACAATGATGGTAAGGATGGGGTATGCAAAATATGTTCATTATAAAAACTAAAATATATGCAACAAGAGAAATTTGATTTATGGTGTTTGGTTGAACTATTCGGACACACTAAAATAGCGGGAAAATGTACTGAGCAAAACATTGCCGGCACAAATATGCTACGTGTTGACGTTCCTGAAACAACATTACAACCAGCCTTTACGCGTTTTTTTGGCTCCTCTGCTATCTACAGCATCAACCCTATAGATGAGGCTACTGTCAAAATGCTTTCTGAACGAATGGAAGTAAAGCCAATTGATACTTACACTATGTCTGCAATGGTTGAAAAACATTTGGCTTTGAAACAAATTGACAACATGTTGATACCTGATGATGATGATGATGATGATGATGAACAGCTTTAAATTATTCTTATGACTACATATATACACATTAGGCTACGAGAAGCTGGACCGAAGGTACAGCTGCCACTGGTTACCGCTGTTACCTACCGCAATGCGCTTCGCAGAAAAGAAGTTATGTCTGAATGGGATAAGCAAGTTGAACAGCAGATAACAACCTGGCTTAATGAGGAGCAGGCAATGCCGGCAGAAAAAATAAGGGGAAACAGCAATAGTTCACGTCAATAATCTAAAAGACTTTACAATGGAACAAATTGAAGAAATACCCTTTGACATTACTTGCTTGCCTGAATACGACGTATTCACCCGCCAGGGAGACAAGGTGTGTAATATCTATAACCGCAATTGGTCCAGGTTTGCCTTTCCTCTTGAAGTTCTGATCGATGGCAAGATTCATTACTATTCGCTTAATGGAAAGTTGGGTGCTGAAGGTAATGAAGATGACCTGGACCTGGTGATGAGGGAGAAAAGCTCAGTATAATTTTAACATAAAATATACCAATCATGAAAGTAAAAGTTTTCGGCATGCAGGAAGTAGAAATCCCTACCGGTTTCCCCTGCTATTATAAGGTAAACGGCATGGAATGGTTCGTCCTGCTGAAAGATGAAAAATGGGCACTGATTGTTCACTCGGATAAACCCTGCAGCATCGAAGTCCGCTTGGTTACTAAAGACCTGATCGATATGTATGTGGAGAATGGCGCGCAAGTAAGTCAAAATGAATTTGCAAGTGCCCTTTTAAAAGCAACCTCGGTTTTTGAAACCTATTTCGATAAGAACCTGGTGGACGCGTTCCCGGTGCCGGATGAAGAAGAAGTGTTGGCTGCATTATATGAACTGGTGGAATAAAAAAGCCCGGCTGTAACCGGGCTCATAAAAAAACTCATTTCTTAACTAAAAAATAAAAATTCAGATGGAAGCAAATGTAACACAAAAACCGCAAGTGATGATGGTGGAACTTTTATCAAAGACGCCAGCAGTTCAAATTGGAGAGCTTGATATCGTTCGCGACAAGTTTATTGCCAATTACAATTTCTGCCACAAGGATAAGGCAGGTGAGCTAATGTACCACAGGCAGGTGGCTCACTTCAAACAGTTAATTAGCGCAAGCGAGGCTTTGAAAAAAGCCGATCCATTCAGCTTATATGCATGCTTTGTGACGGCCGCTGTAAACGGATATTCTATGGATCCCGCTGATGCTGAGGTTTACCTGGTACCACTTGGCAACAAAGCTTACTTGTGGCGCCAGGCAGGTGCGCATGTTCGCCGACTGATGAATACCGGCCAGGTTGTATCGGCTGATCAGGCGAAGCTGGTTTACGAAGAAGATGTATTTGAAGTGGAAAATGGCCGTGTTGTAAAACATAGAGAAACATTTAAATCAGAAAAAATAATCGCTGGTTACGTCAGGTTCGTTATAGACTTAAAAGGCAATGATAAGTATTTCATCTACCGGAAATCAGATTGGGAGGCATGGAAGAAAAAAAATAATTCATCTGGCGATAATTGGACCGGCAACGCTGGCCAGCCGGGAGCCGCGTTCCTTCGCACTAAGATCATAAAACATGCCGCTATGGATAAGAGTTGGGCAACTGGTAATAGGCTTGCAGCTGCTGAAAACTTCAGCGTCGAGGTTGACGAAGTGGAAGAAATACCCGGGGATCAAAAAAAACTTTCTGTGAACAGCAACGGTACGATTGAGCCGCCGATCGATGATGATTCGTTCGCCCAGTCGGAAATAGTTAATTCTACTACTGTTCATAATGATGATGAATTCTAAACCTCCTTATTAATCTATCAACTTTTTATAAATGCAAGTAGATACAGAAAAGCAGGTCCAGGTTATAGGAAAATCCATCGAGGTTTTCAAGACAGCGCCTGCTATTTTAAAAGCCAACCAAGAGCGTACAGCTAAGGCGCTGATGGTAGGAAATTCAATTTTAGAACAATGGGTTGCTGCCTGGGAAATCGAAGATTCTGATAAGCGCATGGAAGCCCTGCAGGCAGCTGATGAGCGCTCCAATAAGTTCCTGGTGAATACTTCTAAGGCTAAAGGCGAAATGAACCAAGCTCGTGCAGCCATTACGCAATTGATGACGGAATTTTCCCGGATGTTTACCAGTTCTGAGAACGAACTTGATAAGGCCAAACCAGGTAGCGTTCCTGCTAGCATTCAAGACAACAGGGATAAATACGTAACGGCCATTGCTATTGAAGAAAAGCGTAAAGAAATAGAGCGTGCTGAAAAGGCAGCAATATCTCAGGCGCGGATTGACTTTAAAGCTGATGTATTATTACAGTCTTCTGAGATCTTAAATAATTATCTGTTTAATAAGAAGAACATGATTACTGAGCACTTCAACGCCATCACCCTGGAAAATTTTGAAAAAAAATCGGCATCGTTGCAAAAGATGTCATGCATACTTTCAGATGCAAAAATTAAGGAGTTGCTTTCAGAAGCTGAGTTTATAAAAACCAGTCAATTGATTGCGGATGAATATGACGACCTGACTATCGAAGCGATGAATGACTTTGAAATTGACACTTATAAGGCCGTTTATGAAGTGGATATATCTGAAACAAAACGGTTATTGATCGATCGCCTGCCTTCTAAAAAAAAGGAGTTAGAAGATATAAAGCGCCAGGCTGATGAAGCCGAGCAAGCAAGGATTGCGCAACTGGAAGCAAACAGGATAGCTGAGGAAAAAAGGCAATCGGAAATTGACGCAGCGATCGGTAAGAAAAAAAAGGAATTAGAAGAAGCTGCCAGGCTTCAAAAGATAAAAGACGACGAAGCTGCGGCAGAAGCGTCTAAAAAAACCGAGGACGAGCGGCAGCTTCGGCTTCAGCAAATCAAGGAACGTGAAGAAGCTGAAGCGCTCCGGATAAAGACTGAATCAGAAGACATGCAAAAGAGTTCGCAGCTATCAATCCAAATGAAAGCAGACGGCGATAAGACCTTGAATTTGTTTGATTCGGTTGCCGAAATTTCCGGAAACGAAAATAAAGCGCAGACAAAAACAGGAGTAGAAATTAAAATCCATCACCCCGCCGCTTACGTTCAAATTTTTCAATTTTATTTTGAGAAGGAAGGGAAGAATTTATCCATCCTTGAATTAGGCAGGAAAACACTTGACCAGATGAAATCGTTTTGTGAAAAGGTTGCGCTCAAAAGTGATGAAAAAATCACTGGCACTAAGCTGCTGGAATATATTGAAACTTATAAAGCTGTAAACAAGAAAATTATTTAATTATGTCACATTCAAAAGGAAATTGGAAAGTGGGTAGACCTGGAACTGTTGTTACTGATAATAGTGATGGTTTCCCTGCCAACAATATCGATGGGCGTTCAGAAATCGCTTATTATGGCGGTTATCTAATTGCTGAAAGCATACTAAAGTCTGACGACGCAAAACTTCTTGCTGAATCCAAAAACATGTTTGAATTATTATCTAAAATAGTTGAGTGGGAGTTAGATGAAGGAGAAATCATCGAGGGCTCGACTACTTTTAAAATGAAAGAAATAATAGAAAGAATTACAGGTAAATGAAAGACCCTTACTACTCACGGCCGGAAGTCTCCAACAGCGACCTGACCGAACTTAAAAAGTACTGGCAGCCGGAACAGTATGTTATTGACATCGAACAGGCTTATAAGTTCGGTAGCCTGCTGGATGCTGTTATTACAGAACCACACCTGGTTAATTATTACAAGCTAACCGCAGGAGACGTTCAACACAGTCAGGAAGATTTCCAAAAGGCTGAACAAATGAAGATAATGTTCTTTAAAGATCCGCTCTGCTTCCATTTGGCTAAACAATCACTGATGCAGAAGGTAAGCGTAAAGCAACAGTTTCATATAGCTCATGATGGCTTCGATTTTACGCTTCCTGTGCGTTGCAAGTTTGACTTCTTTGTTGAAGGGATCGATATGAGCGGTGATCTTAAAAGTACGGCATGCACGTCTCAAAAACAATTTGAAGCCAGCATTCATCACTTCGATTATGACCGGCAGGCGGCCTGGTACCTTGATTTAGAAGGTAGGAGCAATTTCATATTCATCGGGATCAGCAAAGTAAATTTTAAAATTTTCAAAATCCCGGTGAAGAAAGGCAGCGAGATATATAACCAGGGCAAAGCCAAGTACCAGGATCTGGCTTTTAAATACTGGTATTTGTTTTCAAACATTAACAACACTTTTAACAATTAAGAATTAAACATTAAAATTCTATGTCAAGAAAATCAAACTTTCAGCTTAAGTCTGAAGGTATTGTGATCAGCGGAACTGCTGAAGAGCTTACCAAAAAATTCAATAAGCTGGCTGATAAAATAAAAAACAAAGATGAGGATGACTTTGAAAAGTCTTTCGAAATAAAAAGTGCTGCGATGAATGGCCTGTTCTGTAATTACCAGTACACGGAAACTGTTGCTAAGAACACGAGCAATACGCACAACGTTAAATCTGAGCGCCCTGTTCATGAAGATATTACCGCTAGGTTTAAAGCGCTTAATCCTCACCTGGCTGTTATCTGTGAGCAGGTTGATGAAAGCAGGATCGGAGACATTACTAAGATAGAAGACTTTGATCCGAAGCTTCATGCACATGAAACCATTCAGTTTCTGATGTCACGATTCCAAGTACATGCTTTCACATTATCTGGTGAAGGCGATTCAAAGTCAGTGCGGCTGCATGGTACCAGAACGCTGTCTAATAACAAGGATATCCCTCTGACAACTTATGCGGTAAAGTATGACTCCGAATACAACTTCCTGCATGACCTGATCATGACCGTTACTGACCTTGTTGATGAGGTTGATCTATATCATAACGGCAAGCAGGCGCCTGTCTACATGCAGACAAAATTACCATTTGACTAGGAAGATAAATATTCAGAAGAGGAAATTTAAAATAATGCCATGCCGTCACTTTTGTTTCGCCAGCTTTTATCCGGAATGTATGCCATCAAAGCCAAAAATCATAATGGCCGTGTTGGTTACAAAACTTATAGCGGTAATATGAGCCCCGAATCGTTTCACCGGGAAAATGCATTCTTGAAGATAAAGCATGTCCTGAACGTTGATAAGAAAGGCAGATGGATTATTAGCAGGAACGCCATCCGGAAATTACATGGCAATGATTCGATGAAAATTTATTATAAGCTGCTAAACCGAAAATCAATATTATGAGAATCACCTGGACAGAAGAGCAGACTAAGCAGTTGATAGCCGGATATCCTTCGGTTGGAGATCCCCGTGAGCTTGCCAAAAGCATTGGTAAAACATATCCTGCCTTGAAAACTCGGGCTATGAAGATGAATCTGAAAAGAATGTTTAATGCCCAAACAGGAAGGACTACTTCAGCGCCGGAACAGGATAAATTCCTGAAGGAAAACTACCTTTCAGTGCCCGTTAAAAGAATGGCTAAAATGATTGGCCGCAGTCACTGTTTGGTTGTTAAAAGGATGAAGCAGCTTAGTCTTGTTCAGCCACGGGGGCTTATTGAAAAAATCAAATCCTCAACTCGATTCAAAACTGGTACTCTCCCGTTCAACAAAGGATTGAAGAGAGAAGATTTTATGACGCCTGAAGGTTTGGAAATAGTAAAGTCCAGGCAATTTAAAAAAGGAAATCTTCCGGGTAACACTTTGCATGATGGCGCTATTGTGACAAGGAACAGTCATAAGAAAATGGGCGGCCCGTCATATAAATGGATCCGGATCTCAAAAGCTAACTGGAAAATGCTTAACGTCTTTAACTGGGAGAACGCCTATGGCCCTGTTCCTGAAGGGTATATAATTGTGTTTAGAAATGGTGACACGATGAACTGTGACCTGGATAATCTTGAATGTATAACCCGTGTACAGCATTGTGAAAACACCCGTAACAGTGACGGTTATATAGCGATGTCCATGGCTCATGACAAAGGTGGCAGAGGTAAAATCAATCGCGATATTCTTAAAGTTCTGATTGAAGAAAAAGAACTTATAGACCTGAAACGTCAATCTATCAAACTTAAAAAAATTATAAATGAGCAACGAGCAAAACATTGAACTGATCATACACACCTTGGAAGACATGATCGGTAAAAAATACAATTACGGCAATTCGGAACATACGATAAAAAGCTACCGAATGCTGGAAGACAAGGAGCGTGTATATGTTATGACCGACAAAAAGCAGTTCGATCGCCCCTATGACAGTGCCATGGAATTCCTTAACCAGCTTGAGTTCGTTGCCGGCCGTGTTATCGTGCCCAGCAACCAGGAGAAAGAGCATAGCACATTTTTTCCTGAAAGGCAGATCAACGCCTCTGTCGTGAAGGAGCTTAAAGATATGCTACTTGATAACATCAGAAAGATTCAGGAGAATAAGGAATATATACCACAGGCTGAAGCGGTTAAATCAAACGTTGACTGCCTAATTGATCTTGCAAAAACGGAGATCGGTTATATGGAAGCAGTTGTAAGACTCAATAAAGCTTAAAGCGTTATGACAATCACAGAAACACAGGCAGGCTTCGAAATAAAATTTGAATACCTGCCACATATTTATAAGGCTGTTAAGGCTATTGAGGGTGCGCGGTTTAATGGCACAAATAAAGCCTGGTATATTCCAATACACAGGGAGCGTGAAGTTGAATTTTTGAAGAAACGTTTTAATGTTATTGATCAGGCTGTGTTACATGCTCCGGAAGACTATGAAGCTATCCCTGAAATGCCAGAGCTCATGATTAATATTCCGCTGAAGATCCCCATGTTTTCTTACCAGGAGCGTGGGGTTGCTTATAACCTCATTCATAAAAAAGTGATTGTAGGAGATCAGCCAGGCCTCGGAAAGACCGTTCAATCAATTGCTACTATTATCGGTGCCAATGCCTTCCCTTGCCTTATCGTATGCCCCTCAACGCTCAAGATCAACTGGCAGCGTGAATGGTCTAAATGGTCAGATAAACGCGCAATGATATTAACGGACAAAGTAAAGAATACATGGCACCAATATTCTAAAATTGGAATGGTAGATGTTTTTATCTGCAATTACGAATCTTTAAAAAAGTACTTCGTTGAAGCCATCAACAAACCGAAAGATGTTCCTTTGAAACTCAATCACATCGCCTTCAAAGGCACCACCTCCGTTTTTAAATCAATTATCCTGGACGAAAGTCATAAGTGTAAAGACGGGTCCACACAGCAATCGAAATTTGCGATGGGTATCGCTCGGGATAAAGAATATATTTTAGAGCTAACTGGTACTCCGGTTGTAAACAAACCTAAAGACTTGATATCTCAACTTCACATCTTAGGCCAACTAGTACCTGTATTCGGAGGTTACAAAAAATTTATAGATCGCTACTGCGAAGGAGGCGCTGGGGCCAGCAACCTGAAAGAACTTAACTACATTTTAAATAAGAATTGCTTTTACCGGCGTGAGAAAACTGAAGTGCTTAAAGACCTACCGGCAAAGATCAGGCAGGTAATGCTATGCGAGATTTCTAACCGAAAGGAATACCAGGAAGCTGAAGACAACTTTGTTGCATACCTCAAAGAAGTTCGCGGGTGCACAGATGTGCAAGTTGCTAAAAAGCTGCGTGGTGAAATTATGGTGAAGATGGGCATATTAAAAAACATTTCAGCCCGTGGCAAACTCAATGAAGTAAAGGATTTTGCCGATGAAATTATCGAATCAGGTGAAAAAATTATTCTCTTCTGTTCCCTTCGTGAAATCGGTGACCGGTTAAAAGAGATGTACCCGAATGCATTAATGATCAGGGGAGGAATGACGTCCGAAGAAAAGGATAATGCTGTGCAAAAATTTCAGAATGACCCGTCTTACCAGGTTATTATTTGTTCCATTAAAGCTGCAGGAGTTGGGCTTACATTAACCGCTGCTTCCAGGGAAGGTTTCGTGGAATTTCCCTGGACTTTCGCTGACTGTGAACAGTGTGAAGACAGGGCACACAGGATCGGCCAGAAGGATTCAGTTACCGCTACTTACTTTCTTGGAGAGAATACGATAGATCGTTATTGTTACGAACTTATTCAAAAAAAGAAGACCGTTGCTCAAACTATAACCGGCGCCACTGATGATGTGGAAGAGGAAGTTATCGATCAATTATTAAACTTGTTTAACCAGAAGTAATTATGCATATAAATAATCAGATAAATTCATTTACTTACCATGGCTCAAAGTTTTCTTACTTGCCTTGGCTGCTGCCTCTATTACCCGAATGCAAACACTTTATTGATGTATTCGGTGGATCTGCCGTTGTGCTACTGAATCGAAAACCTTCACCAATTGAAACCTACAATGATATCAATTCAAAAGTTGTTAACTTCTTTAATGTATTGAGATCTCAACCAGAGGAACTGATTGACGCCTTAAACCTGACACCATACAGTAAAGAAGAATATGCAAAAGCCTGGTATTCTGAAGTAGACACACCACTTGAAAAAGCAAGAAGGTTTTTTATACGTACTCAGCAATCAATATGGGCCGCAGGTGCTCAGGACCAGGTAAAAGGGTGGGCTGCATCTATTAATGATACAAGGGTAGGTAAATCAGAAAAGGTGCAAAAGTGGCTTAATGCAATTGATAATCTTCCAGAAGTAGTAAAGCGCTTGAAAAGTGTTCAGATAGAATGCCGAGACTTTAGATTTATCATGTCGAAGTATGATTCAGAGAGCAGCTTTTTTTATCTGGATTCACCTTACGATATGACCTTCAGAAGCGCTACGCGTTACGAGTTTGATTTTATAAATCAGGATTTCTTCGACCTGCATTACTATGCAAAGAATACAAAAGGAAGTGTTGCCATAAGTGGATATAGCAGCCCTTTTATGGTTGAGTTATTTAAGGATTTCAATTTTATTCCCGGGCCAAGGCGGGTTAACACAAGATCGGAAAAAGAAGCATTTGAATGCCTTTGGACAAATTATTAAAATCGGCTATGGCAAGAATCCGGACGATAAAACCAAAATTTTGGGATGATACAAAGCTTGCTACGGTGTCAAGAGATGCCAGGCTAACATACATAGGTATGTGGAATTTTTCCGATGACCTGGGTGTAATTATTTCAAAATCCGTGTGGCTGAAGTCTAAAATATTCCCGCATGACACAATAAATCTCGTAAAGTTTGAGAGTTGGCTTAGAGAATTAGAAAAAGTTGGAGTAATTATTTTGTTCTCTACTTCCGGTAAGGGTTCCGGCGGGGAGAAATTTTATTATCTACCGAACTTAACTAAACATCAGGTAATCAATCGTCCAAACTATGAAGATTTGTTTGTTGAGAAAGAAAAGCTGGAAAATTTTTTAAAAGATTCATTGATCAATCACGGAATTGTCACGGATTATTCCAGTCAAGGAGAGGAGGGGAAAGGAAAGGAAAGGAGGGGAGTGGAGGGGAGGACCGAAAAACACTTTTTTTCAGAATCTGAAATTTTTAAAAAGGAAAATTTTGAAGAAAAATTGATCGGCACTCAGTACGAACAGGCTAACGTGGATTGGTACCACGAACAGATTAAAAACTGGGCAGATTCTAAAAACGAAAAAAAGTTTAATTGGCTCTCCTCTGCAAAAAACTGGATGGGAAATGACATGAAAGATGGAAAATTTATTACAAAAGATTTTAAACCGCCCGTGAATGGAAATTCAAAAACCAAAACAGGAAAATCAGCTACAGGTGCAGAAGTTGACACCAAGTCAGCATTCGATGCAATTGATCGCCACTATGCTAAAACTGGAAATTCCGGAACAGAAGCTTGATGGAAAAATGGAATTAGCCACTGTCGTTTCAGACTTAATGCCTGCAGGTAAACCTGATTTTCTTCAGGTGGTGAAATATCCAAAAATTGTTGATCTGGTTAAGGATTATGGCCGGGGAAAAATGCAAAAAATTTTGTTTCTGATGGTAAAAGATTTCTGCTCGAGCACCAATGTTGTTCGCAACATGAATGAAGAACAGATGATCGAAGCTGCTGCTATGCTGATTGATGAGGCGGATAATTTCAGGCTCGAAGATTACACTATGTTTTTTTCTATGGCCAAGCGCGGAATGCTTATAAAAATTTATGACCGCATTAATCTTCAGATTATCAGCGATATGCTAGATGAATACTGGATCAGAAGGAGAATAGCAGCATGCAAAATGGAAGATGCTGAAATATCAAATTTAGATTCAATAGGCACGTCAATGAAGCTATTTGATGATGTGAATCCACAGGATGTTAAATTACTTCGTGCAGGAGAAAGCCTTGTAGGTGCCATCGGTGATTTGAAAAACCGTTTCAAAGAATGGAAGGATGATGAATGTAAATGAAGTGGACGCTTGCCCATATTGAAAAATTAAAAGCTGAAGGTAAGATCAGGGATTTTACAATATCAATGTTATCTAATTCGACAACTTTGGTTAACGGGAAAATTAAATATTACACAACAATGACAAAAAAAATAACTAAGGAGTATCGTTATATAATCGGAATTGACACAGGTGTAAATACCGGCTTTTCATTGTGGGATACAAAGTATAAAACATTTCAATGTATCGAAACAGTATCGATACACCGTGCTTTAGAAAAAGTAAAAGGATTTAGTGATGGTGGTTTAAATGTATTTGTACGTGTTGAGGATGCACGTAAACGTAAATGGTTTGGGAAGGCAGGTAAGGAGCAATTACAAGGCGCCGGCAGTATAAAAAGGGATGCCAAAATATGGGAGGATTTCCTTACTGATCTAAAAGTTGATTTTGAAATGGTTTCACCAAAGAATAATAAAACAAAATTAAATGCTGCCACTTTCATAAAAATAACCAATTGGGAAGGCAGAACTACTGAACATAGTAGAGACGCTGCCATGCTAGTTTTCGGCTATTAATTACAAGGATTTATTAACTGAATTAAATAAAATTTTATGGCCCAAATAAAAATAATAGAACGATCACAGCGGCAATCAGGTAACCTCAATGCTCACCAGGTGTTAGTAATAAAGTGTATATCTGAAGGATTGACAGTAGCCCAAACAGCTAACAAGCTACGTATAACGTTCAAATCAGTGGCTACTACACTGGAATTAATAAGGGGAATATTAGATGTTAAAAATTCACCGCACATGGTTGCCGTGGCGATAAGGGAGGGGATAATATGCTAACCTACGACTTCGGAAATTTTGAAATTGATTATGATGATATTAACGAGTTTGTAATCACGAAATTTCCTGATGGAACTCAGTGCAAAGTATGGCCTAATGATAACGATAAAAAGTTAGGGCCGGAACTGGGTATAAGCCCGATTAAATACAAACTACTTCATGAATTAGCCCACCAGTTAGTGGCCTTTGCTTACGGTCATGAAGTGTGCCCGATCGTATGGGCCGAAGCACATCAACTTCCTTTCCCGGAAAACAGCGCCTGGCTGGAATGGCAGATAATGGCTATAAGCGAATTGGCATTAGACTTTGATAAAGAGGATAGTGAAGGGCTGAAGCCTTTAAGATTGAAAGCAAATATATTTATCATGGCAAATAATTTGTTCAGATTGTTATGCAAGTGCCCCAATGAAAAAATAAATGTAAGACAGTTTTATTTTTTAAATATAGACAATATGTTTAATCATTGACACTCCAAGAAAAAATATTACTCATTGATCAGTACATCAAAAAAGAGCCTGATACTACAATCAAAGATTATTCGGAAGCTGTAAAGGAAATTGAGTTTATTGAAAGATCAAAAGAATGGAGAGCTAAGAACGGCATAGCAGCAAGGTTGAGCTCAGCTAATAATTTTTATAGAATATTAAAGTAATAGAAGATGAATAAATCGGCAATGGGATCGCATCAATCGGCAAGAATGGAATCAGACACCTGGTTAACACCACTTGAAATAATAAATGCTTTAGGTGAATTTGACTTAGATCCTTGTACACCAGAATTTATGCCATGGGGAACCGCACGGTCTAGATTTACAAAACAGCAGGACGGTTTGATTCAGCCATGGTATGGTAGGGTATTCTGTAATCCACCTTATGGGTTGCAGGCATCCAAATGGCTTCATAAATGTGCAGAATATAAAAATGCTACAGCATTAATTTTTGCCCGAACAGAGACTAGGATGTTTTTTGATAATGTTTGGAATAAGGCGGATAGTTTGCTTTTTTTAGAGGGGAGAATATTTTTTCATTACAATGACGGTACAAGGGCTGCAGCCAATTCAGGCGCTCCTTCTGTTTTGGTTGCTTACGACCAATTTAATTCAGAAGCATTAATGTCTTCAAAAATTAAGGGAAAGTTTATAAAATTAAAACAGTGAGAAACCCAGGAATAATCTACGAAACTGACAAAGGTCAATTCGGTTTAGCCTACCACAAAGAGCAGCATACATCCTTTGAGGCTATACAAAAAGTTTATATACACCTTTTTGTTGACAGTATTTGTACTAAGCCGGTTGTAGATGAAAGCGGTAAAAGGGTGGCTGTACTTAAGAGTATTGACAAATTAAAAATGATTGGGTTTGCTGATTAAAAATATTAACATGATAAATCAAAACGAATTAAGAATAGGAAGTTTAATTAAGTATGAAGATGCGAATTGGTGTGTTACTGAAATAGTATGTCCTATTTCTAACTATACATTCTCCGGGTATGATATTGACGTACCTGAAAAAAAAGGTTTGTGTCATATAATTTCAGTTGAAGGGGCTAATGCAATTCCCATCACCGAAGAATGGCTATTGAAATTTGGGTTTAGATGCAAGTTTGAAGGAGGTGTATATTTTGGCCCTCAGTATGAAAAACATTTTGAAGCAGCAGAAAAATTAATTGAATTAGCCTATGATATTAATTCAGAACATTGGTTTTTTAATAATTGGTTTCCATCAGATGTGCATATAAAATCAGTTCATCAATTACAAAATATAATATTCGCTCTAACTCAAACAGAATTAATAATAAATCCATGAAATATAACTTACTTGTTTTAGTCGCTTTTGCACTATTCACACCAACGTTATACCTGCTAAACCACTACTGGTATCCACCGGTTATTATTATATGTATTATTTGCATGCTATGTATTTTATACATTGGTTATTTGTTATTTAAAAAATTAAAATAATGCCACAATGAACTTAATTGAAGGATTACAAAAAGAAATAAAAAGGGTTAATGATTTAATCTCCTATTACCAAGACCCATTACTAAAGGGTGCCGGCGCATTTGCTGTGCTAATAATGAAAGATACTATTAAAAAAGCAGAACAGAATATCGCTGGCTATACGAATGTAAGTGAGGGTCTTAGATTGTATAGCGAACTTCAATCTTATAAACTATGACCTACCTGACAGCAAAAGAAATCTGGCAAATAACAGGGATCAAGCCACGCAGTTTACGACATGCAAGGGATAAGGAATATTTAACAGATATAAAACGCTCCGCTGGTGGTAAATTTGTTTACTACTCTCTCCCGGAAGTAAGAAAAATATTCCCAAATGCAAAATAATGTTACACTACGTGACATTTGAAGACGCTACCGGACACGAATAAGCGAAGTTTGTTAAACTCGTTTTACCTTACAGGAATGAAATTATCATTCCTTTTTTTATTTTTCATCATATCGTTTTCCTCCTGCAAAAAAGATGGTAACACAATCTTTCCTAATACAGCAGCAATTGAAAATACAAACCCTTTAAACTGGTGTGAAGCTGATACCATCATATGCTACGGCGATAGTTTCACTTACGGTCCTGGCGCAATTTCTTATCCTTCACAATTATCCCAATTGTTAGGTAAGCCGGTTATCAATGCTGGCATTTCCGGGGAAAACGCCCAGCAAATTTTAAATAGAGTTCTGGCTGATTCAATACACAAAAACAATCCACATGTTTTTTGGGCTGGCCGCAATGATAATTGGGCTGGCCGCAATGATAATTGGGGTGATACCGCAATGATAATTGGGGTGATACCGCGGCGACTATTGCGAAAATATCTAAAATGGTTTCTTCACTTTCAACAGATGAATTTATAATAATAACTATTCTGAATGGAGATTGGCAAGCAGAGTATAAGGGCGACCCAACTAAAATTTGGGAAGGAATGATGCAGGAGTATTTTAAAGGGTTTAACAATCATTTGGAAGAACGATTCCCGGGACATGTCTTAAATATTTTGCCATTACTGCAAGCGAACCCTGACGGATCAACTTTGGACAGCCTGAGCCTGGTACATAATATTTCTTTGCAATCTAATAGAATTGATCAGCTGCATCTTAATACAAAAGGAAATGGAATTGTAGCGGGAGGGATTTTTGGAATGCTGCGTACTTGTAAGCTAAATAATAATTAATGATGAATAATAGCTTTTATAATTTAACTAGTGGATATTTTGCTATTAAGTTTAAGTATCATATGGTTACGGAAATCACACTCGCAATGTGTTTGCCGGATTTTTTAAAGTTAAAGAATATATCATTTTTAGCAGAAACTGAAGAAATGGCTGGAAAAAACAGAATGGATTCGAATTTAATGAGAAAAACATTTCCTATTGAAGTTGCTGTGGCAGAGCAAAATGGATTAAACTTAAAAGATTATGTGTTAATCAAAACTAAATGAAATTACTATTAATATCGCTTTTAATCAGTGCTTTGACATTTGGGCAAAATGTAAATCTTACCCATAAAGATGGTTGGTATATTAATAATGGTATGATGTCTTATCAAGATACCATTCCTTTTCATAAACCTATTTATATCTTCTACAAAGGCAATACTAAAGCAGAAATAACACCCGACACCGTTGCACTTAAGAAAAAGTATGCAGCCCTGGCAAAGAAAAGATTCTCAATTACGCGCAGGAAATTAGGAGAAATAATCTATCAGCAACCCATATACATAACTAAACCTGGCACATATACCGGCAATTACAAATCAGACGACCCTAACACACCAGCTATTCTTATTCTTTGCTATGATTCTGTAATAATCACAGCATGCAATATAGTTTCACAAGGTGAAGGAATAAAGGCTTACGGCGGTTCCCGGCTTAATATTCACCATAATAACATCAAAGGCGTACTTCCAACAAACGGTAGCCAGTATGGCCGTGCACTGAATGATTACCAGCCTCAAACACTAACCTTTGAAAATAACTACGTAGAGCATACCGGTGGCTTAATGGTTGATCATAACAACGAGAATACCAAATCGGCCATTATCCGTTATAACCTGATCCGGAACACAGATAAAAGAAAAACGGACGGCAGTGCCGGTGATCACCGGGCCGCAACATTATTTAATACGGTAACCACTATTGCGGGAGAAATAGCATGGAATAAGTTCGAAAATGTAGTGGATAGTTCGTTTATAGAAGACAATATCAATTTAGGCAATACGGGAGGTACATCAACAAAGCCTATTTCAATCCATGACAACTTTATAAAAGGAGCATATCCTGCACCGAGGATTTATCCGGGCGCCGGTCAGGTAGATTTTTCCGGATCGGGGATTACCGTTGAAGACAACGGCGGTGTATCGGCCTTTGATCAGGTTTCCCGGTATGTAAATGTAACAAATAACCAGGTTGTAAGTGTCGGCAATGGCGGTATTAATGTCAACGCTGGTCATGATATAAGCGTTACCGGCAATCGTATTATTTCTTCAGGAATGTACCCGGACGGTATGCAAAGTAATGCATTTTGGGGCGCAGGTGCATGCTGGAATGGGAGCGGATTACCTATAACCAGCTTCTTTAATGTTGTTTACAAAAATAACACGGTAGGCTATGCCCGTCCTGACCAGAACACTGTTTATAAGGGCCAAACGCTAAAAGGTCGGAATGATTGGGTACAGGTACCAGGCAGTCCTTACAATATTAATCCGGATGATAATATCAGCCTTCCTAATCCCATTACCATGAGTACTGAATTAAAAGAAGATACTATTTGGACAGCAAAATTAATCGCTAACCGCATTACAATAGGCAATGGTGTCAATAATCCTGTGATTACACCACCAGGACCACCCATTACTAATGGTACAATCGTAAAGGCAGGCCAATCCATCACCGGAATTATTAACCCGGTAGATACACTTGGCAATTACGCTTCTTACAAAGCACGCAGCGTAACGGTTAGTAGCGATGCATTAACAAAAGTGGTAAAGGATTCTACTAATGAACTCAGCTTTACGGTTACGGGTATTATACCTGGTGTTTCAAACATCACGGTAACACTAATAACCAACAGCGGCAAGACAGTATCTAAAACAGTACAAGTAACAGTAACACCGAATCTGCCGGAGGTGGTAGACTTGGTTATAATGTTTAAATAATGAATAACTGCAAATTACCGTATCAGTCTATGGGGCTTAATGAACAAAGGCCAGTTAAAATGTATGACGTAGATAAGAAATTATTGATAGGTGAATTTGAAAGCATTGCCGAATGTGCAAGGTTTATAAATGTTTCAACTCGGCAAGTTTGCTATTGTTTAAAGAATAAAGGAATTATGAAAGAATCAACTAATTCGCTTGGTTTAAAACTAGCATTTAGATAAATATAACAGATGTCCACTGCCTTAAAACTTGACCTAATCTATGCAGTATTTATGTTAAGCATGATGCTCCTATATATTGTAATTCATTTTACACAAAAAAAAGAATGTGATCAAAATGATGAAAAAAGTAAAAATATTTATTGAAGTAAAATTTAAAAAATGATTCTAACAGAGAAAAAACTTGGTAAACTACCAGCTAAGTCAGACACGAAGGCGTTAATGTTTGCGAACTACCTTCCTAAAAAAGCCATAACATTACCTGTAGCAACAAATTTTTGGACCAAACGTGCCCCATTCCCCCGGCGCATGTTCGGGAATGACAAGCTTGGAGATTGCACAAGGGCATCACAGGCAATTGCAGCTATGAGGATGGAAAGGATTGAGCAAGGTAAAACGATTGATATAGCAGATGAAGAAGTAATCCGGGTTTACCTCGAAATGACTGATCGGCTTTACGGCGGCGGTGATACAGGAGGCTTTGAAGAAGATGCATTAAATGAATGGAGAAAGCCCGATACTACTTTAAGAGATACCAAAGGAAATCCTCTTACAATTGAAGCCTTTACCCGGGTAAATCAGGCAAATATTACAGAGGTTAAAACTGCTATTGCTACATCGCTTTCTCACGGTATAAAACTTTGCTTTAGGCTACCCGCAGCATGGGAAAATCAAAATAAAGTTTGGGATATACCGGCGGGGCAAAAACCAATAGGGAGTTACTTGCCGAGTTCCTGGGGAGATCATAGCACTTTTTGCATTGACTATGATGCCTTTGGGATTATATTACCAACATGGGATATTCAACTAAAAGTATCGTGGCGGGCGGTTGCTATCTATTCAGATGAAGCACATAGCATAATTGATTCAATAGATAATTGGAAAAAGAAAGGTTCTGTTCTTAACCTATCTGCTATAAGAGCAGATGTAAATGCCGTATCGTCTCATAAGATTAAATAAGGCTCATGATTTCTGGACTTGTACACTGGTGTTATGAGAGAAAAGATAGATGAATTTTTAATAGGTTTTTGTGTAAGCGTATATATCATGGCGATTGTATGGATAGTTTATATCGCATTACTAACAACATTTTGTTAAGTTTTCTTTCCATCAATTAAATAATCATAAGTGACTTTGCATTTCTTAGCGATTATACGCAGAATATCAATAGTTGGCAGGTGTATCCCTACCTCAATATGCTTAATGGTTGATTTATTGATGTTGCACAAGTCAGCAAAGCTTCCCTGGGTGTGCCCGAGGGAGATCCGTAGCGACCTTATACGTTTACAGAGGGCTAAATTATTATTTGAAAGAGAGGATATTCGTCCGGGCATACAACGTGGGTTTAATGATTCAGAGTAAATGAAAATAACGCTTTACAATATCGAGAAAGCAATCATACCTCAATTCGCATGGCTACCGCACAAAACAAAAAAGTTTCAATGCCAGGAAAGGCAGTATGCCGGGTTTGGATTAGTAGTATTTATAGGTATTTCTAATAGCTTCTTTATAGAACCTATTGAAATAATGTATTTTACGGTCATTGAACGTCCAGAGTACGATTTAAAAACAAAAATATTCAATGAGCATTGGCAACTGATACTCTACCGGAAGCAAAAAGGCTCCCTGGGCAGTTTCCATGATCTTACAGATCGCATTTACTTTAAGACGAAGCTTACTCTTAATTCCCTTAAATTCCAGGGATTAGATTTTAACACCGCCTTATACATATAAAAGCCGAACTCTTTTGAAAAGCTCGGCTTTGATCACTATGTTCCAAAATGGAACTAACTAACTTCCCATACCTCTTCCTCAACTTTCACCTCAGATGAAACCTTTCTTAAACGAATGTCTACCCTGCAGCCCAGGGAAGAGGCTATCTTGTCAAGCGTTTCCAGGGTAATATTAATTTCACCGCGTTCATACTTGGCAATATGGTTTGCATTGAAAAATAGTTTAGCTGATAGCCCTTGTTGGCTCATACCTGCAGTATTTCTTTTGATAGCTATTTGTTTACCAATTTCCCTTAACAGTTTTTGTGAGTTCATAATTTTATTGTCAGTTTTTGGTCAGGTTGACTACCTGTTTTTAAAATCACTTTTTTTGATTTATGGAATCCGGGGTGATTAAAAACTTTTTGTAATAGCCTGTATGTAAATCAATTTTCTCTTTTTGAAAAAAGTCGGCCATGTTTTTTAGCAAGATCATGACCGGCGCATGGGTTCCCTCCTGCACCTCGATAACACGTCCTTTGAGTAGGCTGCCAGCGAACTGGAGCAAAATGCGGTAACCAGTCACCGTGACTGTGGGCCACAGGGTGTTACCCATGGATGCCAAATAGGCATCATTGTCCTTAAAAGTGAGTATTATGGCAATTTCAAACGGGCTGTTTGTGTGCAATACAAAGCCCGCTCCTTCGATTTGAGAGCGGGCTTCAGCGAATATATAGGGCGTTTTTATGGCTGGGTTCATTTCAAGTGCATCATTTTAATACTTGAAATAATTTAATGCAAACCCATGCTAGCGCAATACCGATAACGAAGAATGTAAAAACACCTATAATAGTCGGCTGAATCTTATAACAAATGTTTTTAACCGTAATCATTGCGCAAGTAAAAAATAAGTATGAACTAATTATGTACAAATTTTTAATCATGCATTAAAGTTTCAATAGCCTTTGTTAAGCTACCATATTTTTCAATCAAACCCGTTTTTTGTTCCAGGCGCAAATACACCTGATAGGTTTTTTTTGGATCGTCTTTCCGTTTCGGACCAGAACCAGGTCGGGCGCCGCCGTTGTCTTTTCGTTTGTCTGTTTTCAATATGTTCTTTTCCATCCTCTCATTAGATGTTTAGTTTCCTCAAAATTGTTTTCCAAAAACTGAATACAATAATTAGGTTCAGGGGTAAGGCTAAGTATATCAATAGCCTCTTGTTTATCAAAATTGTTATAGTCTAACCCCTCGCTGAACAGCTTACAAGCTATTCTCAATTTTGAATCCGGTTGGTTATTCATTATTGTTGCCATTTTATTATCCTGGCAGGCATCCAGTTTTGGTTAAGACTGCCAGCAATGGCAGTTTCGTTCAGTTAGAACTCGTCAGTTAACCTTTATACAATCACATTGATTTGGTTAATCCTTTCCTCAAAATCTCGAATACGATAAGGTGCTTGAAAATCTTGATTCATCCAATATACACCGCTCAGCCCTACCACTTCAGTTTTTTTGTCTGTATGCCTGCGATCTTCTTCTATATGTGTTTCATCCAAAAAATCATCAATTCCTGAATGTTCGCTCATCCAAACATAATAACCGTCCTTTGTAACCCAAAATATCGCAGATTGATCAACGAACATTTGAACGTTCGGTTCTATAGAATTGTAAGCGTTGATTTCCTTTGTAAGAATTTTTGAAAGTTGCATGTTTGTATTTTTCATAATATTAATTACCCGTTTTTATCAGTAGGCGACTGTTTTTAGTTTACCTTGTTTACTGCCCGCAGGCAGCTATCACAATTTTAGAAGGAGTTTAGACCTTTAAACTTTATGTGTATTGCCATTTAAACCCGTATGCGCTTTGTCGTTTGCCTTTACTGCAATTGTTTTTTGCTTAAAGCTTCCGCCCCTGCATCTTTAGCCGTCTGGACTTTCGCATGAACATCAAGCAGTAATTGTTTGGCTCGTCCTGCCCAGTCACTTTTTTCTATCTCATGGCAGA
>JAABUN010000876.1_pt1 | contig 73654 bp, 59 predicted proteins | sample 5559311 | NCBI WGS metagenome assembly JAABUN01 (sample SAMN10711877, study PRJNA513370) | rock metagenome | isolation source: Antarctica rocks | place: Antarctica: Victoria Land, Siegfried Peak sud | reverse complement strand
GACAAAGAAAAGAGCACAGAATATGTTAACCCTTCGCTGTACCAGATTAAGTGGTAAATGGGGTAAAGTTATAAAATTGATATGCTCCCACTCAAAAGCTGCTTAAACGACAATTTGGTATGCACCCCCTATTAATGGAAAAGAAAAGAAGAGCTATAATTGCGCTAATGCTAATGCTATCTGTTATCAATTATTCGAGAATAAAAGGAAATGAAAACATCAGGGTAATTCAGTTTTTATCCATATTTATAATTGGCCTGTTGTCTGGGCTTTTGATTAACGAATTTGTTACTTTATTTCGGGCAAAAAGAAGATAAGAAAAGAAACGACACGGAGTAAAAAGCTGAAGCGATATTACGGAAGACAAGAAGGAGAACTTTGCGCAAATTAAAATCTACAACAATTTATTTTCAAACCAACCCTGCAATCAATTCCTCCGTTATAATTCACGTATTAATCTTTATCTTTAGTCCCCTTAAATTACTATTGTGCAAACCGGTAAAACTGTTTTTAGTAAAAAGGTTTTGTTTGCGGGTTTTGCCTTGCACTTATTAGTTATCTTACTTTTTTGCTGTACTTCTATTAAAGTGGCAGCTCAAAGTTGTCCTGCGAATATAGACTTTGAAAGCGGCACTTTTGATGGCTGGACCTGTTACACCGGTAATGTTGCAGCGGTTAATGGTCAAAATGTTATTTCTCTCACTCCTTCCGGAGGACCGGTTTACGATCGGCACACTATGTATTCTTCCTATCCGGGCAATGGTGTTGATCCTTATGGCGGCTTTCCTGTTAATTGTCCTAATGGCAGCGGGCATTCCATTAAGTTAGGAAATACTACAGGAGGCAACCAGGCTGAAGGTATTTCATACGAATTTACCATTCCGGCAAATGAAAATGCTTATACACTTATTTACAATTATGCGGTAGTATTCCAGGATCCCAACCACGAGATATTTCAACAACCAAGAATGGAAATTGAAATTACCAACGTTACTGATAATACAATCATCAGTTGTTCTTCATTTACTTTCATTCCTTATGGCTCTACGCTTCCCGGGTTTGCTTTATCACCCAACCCCGGCACTAATACGCCGGTATGGTATAAAGACTGGTCGGCGGTTTCCATTAGCTTAGCAGGCAATGCAGGTAAAAAGATCAGGCTTTTTTTTAAAACGGCTGATTGTACTTTCAACAGGCATTTTGGCTATGCTTATATTGACGTAAACTCTGAATGCAGCGGCACTTTTGTAGGTGCTACTTATTGCCGCGATGATACTGCTGTAAATGTAGTAGCGCCTTATGGCTACCAGGGTTATACCTGGTATAACAATGCACTTACACAAGTGCTGGGCAAGGAGCAAATTCTAAAATTTAAACCTCCTCCTGCAGCAGGTACTATCGTTGCTGTAAAGCTCGATCCCTACAACGGTTATGGTTGCCAGCAAACATTGTTTGCACAATTGATTGACAACTTAACTGTAGTTGCAAATGCAGGACCTGATACTTCTGCCTGCAATCATAATCCTGTACCGATTGGTACTTTACCTAAAGCGGGATTAGTATATAAATGGAAGCCTGCTGCCGGTTTAAGCAATCCTGATATTGCCAATCCCTTAGCCAATCCTGATACAACAACAAGGTATATCCTTACTGTAAACCACGATGGTGGCGGATGTATTTCTGCAGATACTGTAGTGGTTAAAGCATCGGTTATAAATACTTCATTACAATTAACTGGCAGCGCAATGTATTGTACCGGCACCGGGGATAGTTCTATATTAAAAGTTCAACCAACTGACAGCATTCAGTGGTTTAAAGATAATATTCCTATAGCAGGGGCTAACAAAACTCAATACAGGGTAACGCAAACAGGTTTATATCATGCTTTGCTTTTTAATGAAGAAGGATGCAGCTTAACTACGCCCGGCCGGCAAATCACTATTACTTCAATACCTGTGGTAAAGATTGCAGGGCCTGATAATCCTAATCAATGCCTGGTAGGTAACAAATTTGCTTTTACTAATAACAGTACTAATGCTGTAGGTAATGTAGCCTACAACTGGACAATGGGAGATGGCAATCAACTTGCTGACAAAGATGTTGCATACAGTTATACAACCGCAGGCACGTACAGGGTAAAAGTGGTTGCAAGCACCAGTTCTGTGTGTGCAGACAGCAGTATGTTTGCTATCCAGGTATATCAAAATGCTATTGCTGATTTTAGTGTTAAACCTGTTTGCATAAACGCACCGGTACAGCTTATAAATAATACAATTGATACACTAAGTTCGCCTGTTAATTATTCCTGGAATTTAGGTAATGGTATAGTGTCGAACCTTAAAAATCCTGTAAGTCCCGTTTATGCTTCACCCGGTATTTATCCAATAAGCTTATCAGTTAATACACCTCAATGCCCTTCGCCATTAAATACGATAACCCATTCGGTTATTATTGAAAAACCAAAACCTGCTATAAATTATCCGTTGGTGTATGCAGTTATTAATTTGCCCCTTCAACTGAAGGCAAGACAATTTGGAGACAGCATTTTATGGACACCAGGAATAAATTTAAACAATCCTACAACATATACTCCCATATTTAAAGGTTCTTCAGAACAGCTTTATACGATAGAAATAAAAACAAAAAGCGGGTGTGTTACAATAGACACGCAACTGGTAAAAACGGTTAAGAATGTTGAGATTTATGTGGCTGATGCCTTTACCCCTAATAAAGATGGTACAAATGATTTTTTAAGGCCTTTGCTTAGAGGTATTAAACAGCTTAATTATTTTAGAATATTTAATAGGGTAGGGCAAATTTTATTTGAATCAAAAACTGATATGCCCGGATGGGATGGAAGTTTTAAAGGCACTCCTCAACCAACACAGGGCGTAGTATGGATGGCAGAAGGTGTAGGTGTGGACGGAAATATTTATATAAGAAAAGGTACAAGTTTATTATTGAGATAAGTTATAGCTTCAAGGGAAGTTAGCGGTTTTCCTTGATTTCATCTATGCTTCGTGCTCCATAATAAAGAAAACAGATATTGAATTGAAGGAAACTATTCAGGATGAGGTAATCATTAAAGCTGACCCGGTGGCAATAAATCGTCTCATAAACAACCTTATTGAAAATACCATTAAGTTTTCTAATGATAACTGTGTGATAGAAATTACATTGCAAACCCACGAAGAAAAAATTATTTTTTCTGTTAAAGACTGTGGCATTGGCATCCCTCCTGAAACGCACAAAGAAGGCAAAAAGAAATTGGCATACAGAAAGTAGTAGGAGCATCTGTAAGCAATGTTGCGATAATGCTATCAAAAGATTTAATCATACTGGTATTGATAGCACTTTTAATAGCCATACCACTATCATTATAAGCAGGATTAGTGATCGCAGCTTTTATTGATTGAAAACTTACGGTGAATAAAGTAATAAGAATAATAGATACACCTGTTATTAGAAACATGTCAGCATTTAAATTTGATAAGCAAAGATTTGCAACCATTGATTTATTTTGCCTCTCTCCGGAGGAGGAGAGTTAGGTAAGGCGAATGAATATTGTTTCGAATGCCAGGTGTTCATCTGAATCATATCGAAAGTTATGATACAGAAAACTGATCAAAGTCTTGGATTCAACATGTCGCGAATGCCAGTTATCAGAAATCCGCAACTAACTCCATCGGATTCTACGTTTATTGAAAGACAAAATGCTTTTACTGCAGAAATAAAACAGGTGTCAAAAGTTTTAGGTGCAGCTTTTTCAGTGTATGAACTGGCAAGAAGTTCTGATGGCGTAAGCAGCAATTCCACGGAAGTATACCAAATAAAATTGCATGCAGGCCGAAATTTTACTGCAAACAGATTACAATCCGGATTGGGACAAGTGCAAAACATTATTATAAATGAAAGTGCTTTGAACCTGCTTGGATTTAAATCTTTAATGATGCTATAGATAAACAAATAAACACAGATATTCTTGCTTGCAGGGTCGTTAGTTGTCTTGATTGCCTTGACGACAGTGAGTTTTAAGGCAATAAAGGCTGCTATTGCCAATTCGGTAAAAAGTTGACAGGTAACTGGCAACGGACAACGGGTAACTCGCAACTTACCTCGCTTCCGCCACCTCCAAGATAACACTCATTCGCCTTGCATTTACATCCGGATTAAATCCAGCAGTCATTAAATAATCACCGGAATAAACTGTATTTGAACGAAGTGGAGAGGGGGTTCCCGGGTAAAGGTTAATTTCTCTGACGGTGTACTTTTTATCTGCATTCAAACCCTTTAATTTAATTGGAGACAAAGTGCCATTACCATAACGATTGCCTGTAAGATAATTAAACATTACTGCTCTATCCTGAGCTTCGTTTACATAGATAACAGAAGCAAACGGGTTTTCATGCGGATCGGCAAGTCGGAACAAGTCACCATGCCAAATAACGTTTTTAATAGAATCATAGGTTTTTACAGCCTGCTGGGCAAACTTCAAATCCTGCGGTGGAAGTTTGTTTACTACAATATCAAAACCCAGCTTTCCCATCATAGCAACATCTGTACGATATTTTAGAGGTTGCTTTCCCCAGTCTGTTACGTGATTGCTGTGAGAAATAGCCGGATAAAAATAAGAATATTCATATTGAATAAAAATCCTTTCAAAAGGATCGGTATTGTCACTAAGCCAGAACTCATTGAAGTATTTCAATGCACCGTAATCGACTCTCCCACCACCACCGGAGCATAACATCATTTGAACCTTACGATACTTTGCCCGCACCCTGTCCAGCACTTTGTATAAGCCTTTTACATAATCAACATACAACTGCGATTGCTTGTTGAGAAAAGAAGAATATGCATTGTAGATAACCGCATTGCAATCCCATTTTATAAAAGCGAGGTCAGGGTTTTTAGTAAAAAGGTTATCCAGAATACCAAATACAAAATCCTGCACTTTTGGATTGCTTAGGTCAAGAACAAGCTGGTTGCGGAACAAATGTTCTTCTCGATTAGGTTGTTTGATCACCCATTCAGGATGCTTAAAATACAACTCACTTTTAGGGTTCACCATTTCAGGTTCTACCCAAATTCCAAACTTCACTCCATTGTTTTGCGCTTCTTTTACAAGGTAGCCAATTCCATGTGGCAGCTTCTGCACGTTTTCCTGCCAGTCGCCCAAACCTGCCTTGTCATCGTTTCGCGGATATTTATTTCCAAACCATCCATCATCTAAAAGAAACACATCAACGCCAAGTTTTTTGGTATCTTTTATCAGATCTGCTAAAACGGTTTCATTAAAATTAAAGAATGTAGACTCCCAGTTATTCAGCAAAGTCATACGGCTGCCGTTGCCATCATACAGCTTGTAGTTTCTTGCCCAACGGTGCAATCTGCGGCTTGCTTCTCCGATTCCTTTATCAGAAAATGTAAAGACGAAAGCAGGCGTTTCAAACTGCTGATTGGGTTTCAAAACATATTCAGAGGCAAACGGGTTGATGCCAGCGATCAGGCGAAGATTATTTAAAGGATCCACTTCAAGGTCTATTTTAAAATTTCCCGACCATTCCAATTGTCCTAATAATACCTTGCCTTCATCTTCGGTAGCAGGTTTGTCTAACGATACAATAAATGCAGGCGGCTGGTATAAGTGTGCCCTGGTTCCCAGCTTTGAATCAAGCACTTTTATTCCATGAGTGAGTTGCGTTTCTTCCGGCTGCATTTCTTTTGCCCAATCACCGTGAAACTGCTTCAGCCAGTAATTTCCCGCAGTCAGGTACAGGTTTGCAGAAGCAAACTTTTGCATAGTAATGCTTCCCTTTTCTTTATTCCTGATCACTGCCCATTGCTCCACTACATCTTCCCTGTAAAATACTTTAAAGAACAAGGTTACTTCCAATGCATACGCAGGATCTCTAAGTTGTACACTTGTTACAGAAACATTAGCATCCGTCTTATCAATTGAATGACTTACATATTGCAAATCGAGAGAGGTATTTCCATTTGCATGTGTTACTTCAATAGCCGGCTCTACAAGGTTGCGCGAACCTGCAGGCGTATAAGCAGCATTTAAAATTCCTGAGTAATCATCGCCCCTTCTATACATCTGGTGTACCAGCTTGTATTCACTTGTGTCTTTTAGTTTTGTACCAAAATAAACGGTTGCTACCCGCAGATCCTCACCTACCTGCAATGCTATTGCGTTATGCTGTGTTTCTATTGCAATGATCCTATTTTTTTGTGCATATAAAGCTGATATAAAAAATGTAAATAATACAGGGAGCATTTTTCGGGGAGACCGGCAAGTAACCATTTTCATTAATTTGTTGAGTTTTCGTAGCATTAAATATTTTTTTCTTCAATAACTCAAAACCAGGTTGAGAACTGAAAGATTAACAATTGTAAAATAACCGGGTTACTGCAATAAGATCAAGTGTAATATTAATAGACATTTTACTCCTTTTCCAACCATGTGTAAAATCTAACGGTAATATTTTCAGATTTTACAAGCAGCATAAAATGCGACATTTTCTTTGCATCCTAAAGACATCTGCTGTACCAGCTTTTGTGTTATATTCAATATGAGCGTTATTTCAGCCTCTTATTGTAACAATGACTCCTTCTATATTAAAAGAAGAGAAGCATTATATTCTTTTAAGTAAAAGCGACAATCATTGGAATTTACTTCTGCCGAAAATGGTGAAGCAGTTAATCAAACCTTATTTATAGAACCAATAATCATTTGCATGAGAGTAATAAAATAAACCTCCGGTAGAAACCGGAGGAGTTTTAGGAATGCTTGCTATATCAAAGTACTTTAAGTAAAGAGCACGATCACAAGTCAATTTCAGCTTTTACGCAAACCCATTAAAATAAGTTCTGCTTAATAATACAGGTCTAAATAGTTTTGAAGCTGCAACTATTAATATCCGGCATTCTGATCTGTCTCTGCAATATCATCGTTTTGTAAAATCTCCGTTAAAGGAATAGGATAACGTTTATGAAATTCCTGTATAGTTCCGCTTTGCGCTGCCCATTTATTTCTTTGTTTTATCAGTTGCACAAATTTGCCCGAACGAATTAAGTCCATTCTGCGCCATCCCTCAAAACTTAGTTCTCTTATACGCTCATCCAGCATTTTAGTACGAAAATCGTCCTGGCTCATTCCCGGGCTCCACATTAATGCAGCAGGCACTGTTCCGCCAAAAGCTCTGGCTCTTACCTGGTTAACAAGGGCAACAGCTTCTGCTGTTTTTTGCAACTCGTTTAAACATTCACCATAATTGAGTAACACATCAGCATACCGTAAATAAAAAATATTCTTACCCGAATACCAGAAACTCATTACTTTATCTGTTCTTGTATCTTCATATTTTTTTACGTGAGGGTCTAATTCATCGCCGCCCATTCCGCTAAGGCTTCCCGGCTGTCGTCCATTATAGGTAAAATCGTACCTGATGCTCGCATCTCTTCGTGTATCTCCGGTTTCCCAAACGCCGCCGTTAGCAACATCTTTATAAGCATACGCTGTGGGAACCATTAAATCATAGCCGCCAAAGTAGGCGTTGGCACTCATATTAACCACTGCACGAGAACCCATTTGCCATTGTGTCTGGTTGTTATCGGGAGAAGTGTTTGTGAACTGAAATTCGTAAAGTGATTCGGAAGAATTAGGTTTTGCAGGATTAAATAAGTCGGCATAGTTACTTACCAAGCTATACTTTCCGGATTGAATTACCTTATTGAGATTTTCGGCAGCTTTTTGATAATCTCTATAACTTGATTCTTGCGGAGCATATAAATATACTTTGCCCAGCAATGCCAAAGCAGCATATTTAGTAACGCGTCTTTTATCGGCCTGTGTTTCAGGAAGATGCTCAGAAGCATAAGTAAGGTCTTTTATGATGTACTCATACACTAACTTTAAAGGCTTTCTGCCATAGCCTAACTCTTTAAGTCTGCCTGCATCTATTACAGGAATTTCGCCCCAATACTGGGTTAATTCAAACGAAACTGCGGCACGTATAAACGACGCTTCACCTAATAGCAGACTTCTTTTTGCTTCGTCTTCCTTATTGGTTTCCAATGCAAATATGGCTCTTGCGGCAGCGCTTACTATAGGCCAACGCAGGTTCCATTGTTGCGTTAGTGCATTATTTATTGGAGCCAGATAGCCATCATATTTATCCAGGCCTGCCTGATCAGGATCGGTTAAAACCTGAAGGGCGCCCTGTTGCGATTCATCATCTCCTAACTGAAACATGAAGCCGCCCCTGTCTTTGCGGGAATTTCTCCACTGGGTATATAAGCCACTTATCAATGGCTCTATGTTTTCAAGCTTCGAAAAAACCTGTTCCTGCGTAAGAGCTGTTTTAGGTTCCTGCTCCAGAAATTTTTTACACCCTACGTGTGTAGTAACAACAACTACACTTATTATCCATATTAAAAGAAGTTTCGATTTCATGATATTTTTTTTATAGCAGATTAAAGAGAAATGTTAAGTCCAACAGTTATTGTTTTAGAATTTGGATAATTGTCGCCCGTCTCCGGATCGTATCCTTTATATTTTGTAAACAATAACAAATTAGAGCCGGTAACATAAAAACGTGCATTGTCAAGAAAAATGGACTTAGCTGTCTTTTGTGGCAGATTGTATGACAATGAAAACAGCGCAAGCCTTAAAAATGAAGCATCCTGAACAGCTAAATCAACATCCCATATATTGTATCTGGGTATGCCATATACTGCACGGGGAACATTTGTGTTGGTATTAGTGGGAGTCCATCTGTCTAATAAATCTTTATGCCCTGCACTCATGCCTGCTGAGCCAAGCATACCTTCATAAAGACCACTGAGGCGTTTTAATCCGTAAGAGTAATTAAAGAATACATTTAGCCCAAATCCTTTGTATGTAGCGTCTGTGCCAAAGCCGCCATAAAACTTTGGATCTGTTTTACCCACTACAAACCGATCATTATCATCAATTCTTAAATTACCATCTTTATCAACCGGTACAATATCACCCGGATGTACTGTTCTGCCACCAAAGGTGTAGGCCGTCAGCTTGCTCATATCTGATTGCTGGGCTATCTTATCAAATTTATAAGTATAAATAGAGTTAAGTGATTCTCCAAGAAACAGGTTACCGGTACGTTGAATTTCTACGCCTGTAAATCCACCTTTATTATAAATAGCTGTTGTATTTCCATACAGCTTGGTGATTTTATTTTTATCAGAAGAAATATTCAATGTAAAATTCCATTGCAAATCTCTCTGTTGCACAATGGCATAATTTATATTTGCCTCGACACCCTTGTTTTGCAGAGCTCCAACATTGGATACCATATTGGTAAAGCCGGTAGTAGTTGAAAGGGTTCTTACCATTAACAAATCATCATTGGTAATGTCGAAATAGTCAAAATTTAAATTCAGTCTGTTTTTCAGGAAGGCCAGATCAACACCAAGATTTAATTGTTTTTGGCGCTCCCATCTTAAGTCAGGGTTTCCAAGCCGGCCATCAGAAGAATAAATAACAGAATTGTTTGTATAGTTTGGACGATACAAACTCTTATAAGCATAATTTGGAATGTTCTGATTGCCTGCAATACCATAACCTGCCCGCCATTTTACTCTGTTAACCCAGGTATATCCCGCCATAAAGTTTTCTCGGCTCATATCATAAGCGAGTGCTAATGATGGGAATGCTCCCCATTTATTTTCTTCGCCAAATTTTGAGGAACCGTCATAACGTAGTGTTGCTGTAGCAAAATACTTATTTTGATAAGAGTAATCTGCACGGCCAAGGTATGACATCATAGTAGTAGTTACAAAATCGGAGGCAAGCGTTGTTTGATTTCTGGAATAAGCTCCTCCCAGATACATGTAGCTAAAATCATCACTTGGGAACCCATATGCATTTATTTGGTTATAATTGGAATTATTTTTTACCATAGATGTTCCAAGAATACCGGATATAGTATGATCGCCTAATCGTTTAGTGTATGTTGCCGTATTATCCCATTGCCAGTTAGTGTTTTCAGTTTTATAATGGGTAGCACTGCCATGGTAGCTGTTTCTTCTGTCCTGCCCTGTTGTAATAGGAACGTACCGGTAATTTTGCCTGTCCGAAAAATCTATAGAAAGAGAAGAACGGATAGCAAGGTCTTTTACGGGACTGATACTAACATAGTTACTGGATATTATTCTGTTTGAAAAATCATTGCTTACAATTGCCAGGCTTCTTAAAGGATTGTAAGCGTCCTGGTTTAAAATGTCTGCCCACTTTAAATAATACAAACCGGCGGTATCAACAGGCAGTAATGGATTGGCAGTAACTGCCGTAGAAAAAACAGTGCCTTCTGTCGCATTTTCAAGTGTACGTGTATAAGCGGTATTAGTACCAATTTTTAACCATGACTTTACATTCTGATCCAGATTAATTCTGCCACCATATCTTTTATAGCTTGAATTTTTTACCAAACCATCCTGATCGGTATAATTTAAGCTGATAAAATAGGTACCCTTATCTGTACCACCGGAAAAGTTAATTGAATGATTTTGTTGCATACCGGTTTGTACCACTTCATTAAGCCAGTCATAAGATTTTCCGTTTCTGTATGATTGCAGTTCATATTTTGCAAAAGCAATAGATGTGTCGCTTAAAAGATATCTGTTGATATAATCCTGCCTGTTGCCATTTGGATTATTTTCGATGTACCTGTTTGCGAAGGCATCTACACGAAGGTCAAAAATTTCAGAAGCGTTCATTACATCCATTTGTTTGCTGAATTTTTGCCTTGCAAACCAGGTGTTATAAGTAATTTTGCCAACGCCTTGTTTTCCTTTTTTTGTAGTAATAACCACTACTCCGTTAGCGCCTCTTGAACCATATATTGCTGTTGCAGATGCATCTTTTAGTACATCTAATGATGCTATGTCATCAGGGTTAAGTGTATTAAACCCACGTTCTATAATTACACCATCTACAACAAAAATGGGATTGGTACCAAACTGGATTGAATTATTACCACGTATTTTAATGCTGGCATTAGCACCCGGCAAAGCGCTTGACCTGATAAGAGTGCCTGGCAGTCTGCCCTGGATTGCCTGGATAATACTTGTTGTAGGTGTTTCTGCAATTCTTTCTGCAGTAATAGAAGATACAGCGCCGGTAAGATCTTTCTTTCTTACAACAGCGCCAACCACCACTACCTCCTGCAGGTTATCGGCAGTAGCTAAGTCAAGGCTAATTGTTATATCGCTCCTGTTACCAACATTCACTTCATAATCATCGTAACCAATTGAATGAATGACAAGGACAGCATTTACAGGAACAGATATCGTAAACTGGCCTGCGTCATTTGTAAGGGTTATGTTTTGAGGTTTTGATTTTTGCGTAACCTGAACACCCCCTAAAGGTTGAGAATTTGTTTTATCAAGTACCCTTCCGCGTACTTTTATTTCCTGTGCATGCGATATAACGCATGTTATGCACAGTGAAATGATAAGCAGTAATCGTTGTTTCATGTTTCTTTTTTTATGGCTTTAATAATTGAAAAGTCTTTTATAAGGCTATCTTGTTTTTATGTGTATTATACTATGAGCTATCCATGATGCTTTTTATTCTACTAAGAATAATGGTATTAATAGTTGTTATACTCATTTTCTTAAAGTAATGTTTTTGTTGTCCTGATAAATTCTTATAACAGCACCTCCACCCGAAGCTAAGCGTAGGTTTAGCTTTGACCGTTGGCTTACTGTAACTGTTTCATGCAAGTAAGACTCTGCATTATTATCGGCATCTTCACCATCTTTAAAAATCTCTGCTTTGTATTGTTTCTCCTTATCTAAAAATGAAAAATCAACAGTAATATTTCTGCCTGTCCAATCGGTCATAGCTCCTACATACCATTCATTATTTTTCTTTTTTGCGATAACTGCATATTCTGATAATTTAGCTGCAAGTACTTTTGCATCATCATAAGTAACCGGCACAGCCGAAAGAAAACTTCTTATATCATCATATTTTCTGTACTCCGCCGGAGAGTCGCATAATACGGCGAGGTATTGATCGAATAATACAAACATCGCTAATTCATGACATCGTGTACCTTGCGTTTCGGGCAGGCCTTCGGGGATAGGTTTAAATTTATCCCTGCTTCTGTTACGCATAGAACCGGGCGTATAATCCAGGCTTCCGCCAAGCATGCGGATAAATGCAGCCTGTAAATGATAAGCGGGATTTGAAGTAGTATCCCACTTGCTGCACTCTTCGCCCCTTATGGCTTCATAATTTAAAATGTTTGGATAGGCTCTTTGTAAGCCGGTTGATTTAGGGCAACCATGAAAGTTAACAATCAGATGTTTTTTTGCGGCTTTAGCTGCTATTTCTTCCATCTGTTGGCTGATTAACTGGTCATCCCTGTCAAAGAAATCTACCTTAATACCTTTCAATCCCCAGCTTTCAAATTTATTCATGTACTTATCAATATCACCCATAAGTGAGGTAGCATTGCACCATACTATTAATCCTACATTTTTCTGTTTTCCGTAATCAGACAGCTCTTGTATATCTATGTGTTTAGCGGATGTATCAAGATGATAAAAATTACTCCAGCCGGCATCTATTAAAGTGTATTCAAGTTTATTGTCTGCAGCAAAGTCAATGTAATGTTTATATAATTGTGTACTGCGGTTTTTCATTCCTGTGGGAAAACCGGCATCCTTTACGATAGCATCATGCCACCATTCCCAATCACATTTTCCCGGTTTAATCCATGATACATCTTTGATTAACTGAGGAGTTGCAAGTTTATAAATCAATTCATTTGTCAAAAGATTTTTATCATCATCCGAGAGGATAATTACACGCCAGGGAAAACTTCTTGCGCCTTTTGTTTGGGCTATATAATTTTCTCTTTCTTCAACTGATGTTGACATGCCCCACTCTCCCCCATAAGGTTTTAACCTTTTAGGATAATGAGCCCAGTAACCCACAAAGTTTTTACCAGACTTTTGCAGATACATACCGGGGTAATCCCTTACATCGGACTCTGCTACAATTACTTTTACGGCGTCAGAAGTATTGGTGAAAAGCGTTGGTAATATAGCTCTCTTTTCATCGGCTATAGATGTGATATTTTTATAGGAAACATAGGGCAACTCCCACGAAGTAAGTTTGGGTGTTTCCGGAAATAAAGAAGAATAACTACCATTTAAAACAACATTAGCTTCTTCAGCATTCACAATAATGTCAACAGGCAAGGTTGTAACAAATCTATAAGCAACGCCTTCATTATACACCCTGAATAATATGGCAAAGTTTTGCTTAAAATCTATCCTTAACTCTTTACATCTGTTAGCAATACTTTTAAACTTTCCGTATAAAGGAGTTATGTTTTCATCAATATTGCGGGTAGTAACTTTACTGATAACAGAATGATGGCCCAATGTATCGCCATTAACAACCATTGATACAGTAGAAGGACTAATGACAGGTTTCTTATTAAAGCTGATGCTGTACGAAATAGCATCACCTGTTACTACCTGCAATTCAATTTTTTTATCTGACGAAGCAAGATGGAATATACGCTGGGCAGCACTTTTATTGCTCAAACATAACAGCAGGGTAAGAGAAATAAGGCAAGAGAGAAAACTTTTCATAAAGCAAATCGTTTTTTAATTTCAACCACCCTTCAACTTCAGTAATCAAACAGGATATATCTTCCAATAAATTTTCCTTTTTCAAAACAACCAACAACATTTTTCCTTTGAATTATTCTAATGGCATAACAATTCATCCAACTTCCATCGAAACTGAATATATTCCTGTTTACTCCCTCCTGTTACAAAAGATGAACACTCTGAAGATTCTACTCCTTAATCCGTTACAGTTCTAAAATATCTATTGCAAGATAGATTTATGGAAATGAGATTAAATAGAGTATATTATTGTTGAAATGGATTATTTTACGGTTTTTATTTTTTTTAGCCGCAGTCATTCTTTACGCATACATAGTGTCCCTAAAAGTTTCGAGAAATCATAAAAGAATTAGCGGATAGTATCAAAATGATACAGGATCGTTTCTTTATAGGCTTTGTCTTTCTGCAGCCATGCATAACCAAAAGCAGGGATATTAGGTGCATCTGGATAATATTGCGGTTCAAGGCAAATTCCATCATAAGGCTTTTGATTGCCCGACAGATAATTGCCAAAGTATAACTGCAAGCCAGGCATTGTAGCATAAACAGCCATTCTTCTGCCACTTGGTATAATGGCTCAATATGGCAGCTTTCGTTAATCCCTTCTTGTTTTCAATACAATAATTGGTATTAATGATAGAGGCGGCTATGCTACAAATTTTCGTTTCTTTCTGCAGGTCGTATATTGTATCCTTCACAGGCATTTTATACCCTAAAGGAAGATTACGTTCATCTAATGGCGTATATTCTGATGCCGCAATACAAAGCGTATGGTTAAAAATATTTTCTGTACCACCCGATAAATTAAAGTAGCTATGATTGGTAAGGTTAATAATAGTAGGCTTATCTGTAACGGCACCATATTCAACGGATAAACAATTGTTGTTATCAAGTTTATACGCTACAGTTGCGATTAAGTTTCCCCGATAACACTCCTCTCCATCAGGACTTATGTACTGAAAAGTGATGGAATTATTATTTTTTGATTTTATCGCCCAGGCTTTTCTGCTAAAGCCTTTATAGCCGCCATGCAAATGATTATTTGCCTCTTTTTCATTTAGCGATAAACTGTAACGTCTGCCATCATTACAAATACTGCCGTCGGCTATTCTGTTTGCATATCTTCCTATAGTGGCGCCAAGGTAATTTTCATTAACCCAATAATCTTCCGGGTCATTATGCTTCAACACTACATTTTCAAACCTTCCGTTTCTGTCGGCAACGATTATATCTGTAATGGAAGCACCAATATTGGTAAAGCCTGTTTTCATTCCACAGTCGTTGCAAATCTCAAAAACCAATGGTTTGTTTGCTTTATTAATATCCGCGCTTTTATCAGCTGCCATAATAACCTTTTAAAATTACATTGCTTACATATTCGCAGGAATTTTAACCCGGTCCTGTTGTTTTAAAAAAGCAATCAAGTTTTTATGCTCTTGAGCTCCCTGGTGATTTATATTTAAACGCAACACTTCGTTGAAATAGTTTTCGGCACTCTCATAATCAGCCAGGCCAAGATGTCCGAGAGCTATCAGGTATTTGCAATGAATTTTGTTTTTAATATTTAAATCCTGGTCAAACACAAGCAGGTCAGGAAGTGAAACCGCAAAGTAATCAATGCTGATTTCATCGTTGATATGCTGGCGGCCAAAACTGATAAAGCGTTCAAATATTTCTTTTGCCTTACTTTCATTTCCAAGCTTTAACCATGCAAGCCCCTGATAAAAGATTTTATCAGGTTGCGGGTCGTTGTAAAAGATTGCCTGAACAGGTTCGCTTACGCCTCCTGTTGCCTGCACAAATTTTTTAGTTGCTTCTTCTTTCCGGCCCAGACCTTCCCAGGCACAACCCTGCAGGTAATGAATATCATTTTCCTGTATGCCGTATAGCTTTCCTTCACCAAGATTATGCGGATAATGTACAGTTGAGTTCAACAAATGCAATGCGTCTTTAAAGCGGTTCTCCTGCAGTGCTTTCTTTGCAAGATTGATTTGCGTAATAAGAAACTGTCCCACTGTTTTTCCTTCACCTCCTTCCCACGGATGAAAAATTCTCTTTTCAATTAATTCCTTTGCTTTTTGGTATTTCCCCAACTGGTTGTACAATGTTATTCTTTCCAGGTATAAATCATCGCGCTCATCTGTCAGTTCACTATGTTTTTCCAACAACTGCAGGCGGTCTTTATAGGGTTTATTATTGAGTTTATATAACTGGTCCAACTCCCTCAATATTCGTGCATCTGTAGTGTCTAATGCGAAAGCTTTTTCAAGTGAACTAAGGGCTTTTTTTGTATTATGCTGCTTATTGTGATAAGCAAGAGATAGATTGCGATGAACAGTGGGAAAGCTGTCATCGAGGGAAACAGACTTTTCCCAACAATCAATTGCTGCAGTGTAATTGCGCACCGAATACCAGAAATTGCCGAGATAAAAATTGGCCTTTGCATCGCGTGGATTCAATTCAATTGCATCTTTCAATATTAAAATCTCTTCAACCTTATTAGGAAAACAATAAGCCGGATTTTGCTGTTGGGCAAGTTGATAATACTCTGCTGCAATTTTTTTATCTCCTGATTTATGAGAGAACCATCCGAGGTAGTAATAAGCCATCGGACTTGTATGCTCCTTTTTACCGGTATAAACTTTGAGTAATGCAGCAGCTTCTTCATACATGCCGGCATGAGCATAATCAAGAGAATACTCCAGGTAATTATGTAAAAAATCGTGCATTAGTTTTTTCATAGAAACTAAAACATCTTCAGCCTCATCGTGTTTATTCTCCTGCATCAACAGCAAATACTTCTCAAACAAACAACCATAATTGAAAGGGTCAATTTTCAATGATTCCTCTATTAATAAAAAAGCATCTGTATGTTTATTTTGCTTTCGCCAAGCGGCGCATATTAAATGTCTTACTGTATGGCTGTTATAATTTTTGAGCAATGATTTGTTTGCCAGGTAGTAAACATCGCTCCAATCCTGTTTTTTGGCCGATATGCGAGCAAGCGACAAAAACCCTGCATGCTGCCAGGCATCGTTCCAGATTGCTTTATAAAAAGCATTGTATGCTTCGTCTAATCTGTCCTGATATAGCAAAGACAAACCTAGGTTATAATAAGGTTCGCCCTCAATCGGGTTAGGATTTCGAAGTGTTAATCTTTCTATTGCCTTTCTGAAATAAGATTCTGCTTCTGTAAACTGCCCCTTACGTAAAAATAACAAGCCTAAGGCATTATTACAGCGAATATTGCCGGAGTCCCTTCGCAAACCTTCGGTATAATAATCAACCGGATTGAAAGTGGCATGACGATACTGTTCAAGATGCAAGCCATTCAAATACAATTCTTCTATTGTTTCTATGTCCCGGGGTTGTTTTGCAGCAACAGCAGCAGGTGGAATATTTTTATGGGGATATTTTTCCGGTTTGTATTCCACCAACAGTTTTCCTTCTGCGTCATATACTGCTACATGCATTTGTTCTTTGCTAATATGTTCGGGCAATGCAACAACTTCTTCAAAAACATCTGCCGGTGAGAAATCAAAAGCAAATCTCTTTATTTCTGTTTTATCGATACTTACAACAATATTGGCATTAGCATAATTTGCAGTAGCATATACTTTAATTGAAGCAAGATTGTTATCTAATTCCAGATTTACCATTGCTTCTTTGGTTGCGTTTTTTACAGCGCCAATTTTTGCATAAGGCATAAAGTATTGCTCAAAAGTTTTTTCTTCACCCGGCTGGAGCCAGCTAAAATCAGGCTGATTATCGGTAAACATACCGGTCATCAATTCTATATATGGCCCGTCTTCATCAGTAAGGTTTCTATCCCACGCGTGGCCGAAATCTCCATTACCCCATGTCCATTGTTTTTTGCCTGGTGAAATATGGTGATTAGCAACATGTAGCATTCCTGCTTGTGCATCATGCTCATAACAACCAATAAAATCAAACTTTGACTGAATGGCCATATATGATGTCGGAACAGGGATATTTTTATAACGGGAAATATCAGTACCAGGTGCATAATTTACTTTATAATAAGTACCTGTGGCAATAGGAAAATCTGATACATCTCTTTTGCCATGATCAAATACCGCATATACATCGGGAGGAAAGATGGATTGATAGTGTTCATTTACTTTTACAGCAGGATTGGCCCACCATAAAAAAGTTTGTGGAAAGGGTGTGCGGTTATACAGCTTACCACTAATTTCAAGATAAGCTTTGTCAGGATACAAAGTAAACCCCGCCCTGCCTTTTGTACGGAACATAATTTCGACTTCATTCACCCATACAGTTTTACTTCCGTCTGCATTTTCTATTATGGTATAATCTACCGGTTGAAAAGTGGAAGGGCGGTGATGTTGTGGCCAGTTAAATTCAATACCTCCTGATATCCATGGACCTGCAAGACCTACCAGTGCTGGCTTTATTACCCGGTTATAATATATAAAATCCCGTTTCTTGATTTTATCATAAGCCCGATGCACTCTGCCACCTAATTCAGGCAGTATCATTATTTTGAGAAAATCATTTTCTATAAACACTGCCTTATACGCTTTGTCTACCTTTTCGTCATGTATTTTCTCTATTACAGGGTGAGGATATACTGCACCACTGCTGCCCTGGTAAACGCGCTTTTCTAAAAATATCGGATTTTTTTCCGGCTTGCCGGTTTCATATGTAGGAAGAATAATGGTTTCTTCCCAGGCGTTAACAACGTTTCCCATTGAAATAATTTGATTTATAAAACAAGCAATACTTTGAGGAATTCAAAAATATTGATTAAACCTTAATGAAGAGATGGACTTAATACAGGTAATCATGGATTTTTTTACTATTGATACTATTTCGCTGACTAAAATTTTTTATACTTAATTGAAAAAGTAAATTTTTAACTAATTCTACATTTACCAATTATGGTACGCAACATGAGTAATACCTTTAGGGTGAATAACAGGAAAAATTGTAATATTTTTCCTGCTGATTGCTTCATTCACTTTTAATTGCCATGATTCATAAACAAGAAGGTTTTGAAGGACAGAAAGCTGTTATTATACCACGTAAAATATTAAAAGAACAATGCAGCATTCATCCTGTAATTAAAAACTTATTCATAACAGACATCGGCTTTTATCCCAAAGCAAAGGGACATTATCGTGAACGTGAACAGGGTTGCGACGAGCATATACTTATTTATGTTATAAAAGGCAAAGGTTATGTAGAGATTAGTAAAGAGACATACGAAATGAGTACAGGTGATTTTATTTTCATTCCCTCAAAAATTGAACATCTGTATCAGGCTGATGATAAAAACCCATGGTCAATTTATTGGATCCACTTTCTGGGAGAACTGTCTGCAAACATTATCGAGATGATGATTCAACAATATAAATCTTATCAGGGAACAGTGGATACAGGTAATCGAAGGAGTGAATTGTTTAATGAATTATATCTGAATTTGGAAAGAGGTTATAGCATCGAGAACCTTTGCTATGTAAACATGAGCTTATCACACTTCCTGTCGTCTTTTATATATAACAATCGCTTCAACCAGGTTGATATTGAGAACAGGGAAGACTCCGTTAATATCTGCATCAATTTTATGCAGGAAAATTTACACAAGCACCTTACGTTGTATGAAATAGCAAATAAAATCAATCTCTCATCATCCCAATTCTCTTACATCTTCCGGCAAAAAACCGGCTTTTCACCTATTGAATACTTCAATCATCTAAAGATGCAGAAAGCTTGTCAATATTTGCTGTTTACAGATATGCGCGTCAAGGAAATTTCGGACCATGTTGGCTTTGATGACCCTTATTATTTCTCCAGGCTTTTTTCGAAGCTTATGGGTATTTCACCTATGGAATACAGAACAAAAAGATTGACCTGATAGTAAGTTGCAATTGGCAAGATGCTGAACATTGATAAAATTTACATAAAGGGCATGGGTAGAAAAAGAGAAAGATTTGCCATATAACCAGACAAGCCGGTTGAACTTAGACCAGGTCTACCGTAATATTGTCTATCATTTGCACAGAATAATCTATTATTTAAACAAAACGGAAATCTACATTTGACAGTAAAACCTGCCAGATGAAATTGTATGAATTTAATTCGACTTACATAACAACTATCTCTTTTGTTTCTGCTTTAGGCGGCTATCTCTTCGGTTTCGATTTTGCTGTTATTTCAGGCGCCCTGCCATTTCTTCGTACCACATTTGAACTCTCAGCTTCAGGTGAAGGTTTCTTAACAGGGTCACTGGCATTAGGCTGTATTGCAGGTTGTTTGTTAGCAGGCAGTACAGTAGATCGTTATGGACGAAAACCAGGATTGCTTGTAGCTGCATTTATCTTTGCAATTTCATCGCTTGGCATGGCCTGGTCAAATACGCTGCCTGTATTTATAGCCATGCGTTTTACAGCAGGAGTAGGTGTTGGAATGGCTTCAATGTTAAGCCCGATGTATATAGCAGAAATTTCACCGGCACACGTAAGAGGCAGAAATGTATCTGTTAACCAACTTACTATTGTAACCGGAATATTAGTAACAAACCTTGTAAACTACACACTTGCAAACAAAGGCGCAGATGCATGGCGATGGATGTTTGGATTAGGTGCAATACCATCTTGTATTTTCTTTGCAGGCGTTTTGTGGCTGCCAGAAAGCCCCCGATGGTTAATAAAAGAAAACAGGCAGGCTGATGCCCTAAAAGTGTTGAATAAACTTGGTAACAGCAATTTCGCCACGGATACTATCACAAAAATCGAAGCTTCTTTACATGGAGCACGTAAACAAAATTTCAGCGCAGTATTTGAGAAAAGCGTACGTCCGGCACTTGTGTTGGGAATTACATTAGCAGTGTTCCAGCAATTGTGCGGTATCAATGTTGTATTTAATTATACTTCCACAATATTTGAAAGTGTAGGTGCAAATCTTAACCGGCAATTACTCGAAACTGTAGGTATAGGCATTGTTAATCTGACCTTCACCATAATTGCAATGTTCCTGGTTGATAAACTTGGTCGTCGCCAGCTTATGCTTTTTGGTTCGCTGGGTCTTTCTGTTTTGTATATAGTATTGGCCATAGTGCTGCAGGCACATCTTAGCCCTGGTATCGTTTCTCTTTTTGTCTTATTATCCATAGCTACTTATGGTATATCGTTAGCACCTGTAACATGGGTATTGATTTCAGAAATATTTCCAAACCGTATACGTGGAGCCGCAAGTTCTGTTGCTATAGTTTCTTTATGGTTAGCCTATTTCATCCTGGTATTTACATTTCCCATACTTGTTAAATACCTTGGTACTTATGGTCCTTTCTATCTTTATGCAATCATCTGCTTTTTAGGATTTTTGTTTGTAAGAAAGAAGGTAAAAGAAACCAAGGGGAAAACTTTAGAAGAATTGGAAGAATACCAGGAGGCAGCAGTCATTCACTAACCAATTTTACTCTGCAATGATTACATTTTGAACAGGTAAATAAGTAATAAAAAACCTTCATTCAGAATGTACCCCAATTGCTGTTCATACCTTTCAATCGGTTTTTTACTCTTTTTATTGATTATAAGAGGAGAAAATAATAACTGCTAAGTCACGCCAATGACCTTTAAATGTATGAGTAGCTGGAAATTGAACAAAATGTACAAGTGTGCGACGTCCGCCCAGCCAGCCATTCTGACGGGCAACGATGTTTAAGCAAAGAACAAATGCATGCCACCAAAAAAATCCTACAACCAGGGAAAGTCATTGACATAATGAAAGGGTGCTATAAGAGAAGCACCTAATTTATGAGTCTTCTTCCAAGTAAATCAATGGATGAAGAAGTAATAAAGTTTCTTGAAGCAGAACCGCCAATTGAAACATCGTCGAAAATCGAAAATGAACCGGAAGATAAAATTCAGACCTCTTTATCGGTAGCAAAGCTTGCATTGCTAATAAGGCTAATGGTAATAGATAAGATTATGGGAGTGGAACATGATTGCATCCTATCTAAACAAGGAGACATCACCATTGCCTTTGAAGTGGAATTACCTGTAATTTTTACGCTTTCTGACCAGGAGTACGAAGCACTTCATCAGGCATGGGTAAAGGCAATAAAAGTGTTGCCTAAGCTATCAGTATTTCATAAGCAAGACTGGTTTGTTAACAGAAAATATCAGCCAAGCTTTATAAAGGAAGATACCACCTTTTTAACAAGAAGCAGTGAACGCTTCTTTAATGAACGTCCATTTCTGGATCATAAATGTTATGTCTTTCTAACTAAAAAACCAGTGGGCAGAAAAATCTCTACTTCATTATTTTCAAACCTGCTTCGCAAATCCATCGTTCCGCAACAAGTTTTAAGCGGTCAATTATTACAAGACTTTTTAGATAGTGCCGGACAGTTTAAAAGAATTATAGAAGATAGTGGGTTTATTACTTTAAGAAGGCTGAAAGAAGAAGACCTGCTAAGCATGGAAAGGAAAATAGGGATCATTGAAAAGTATTGTTTTTTATCAGAGAGTGATAATGAGTTTTTAATAAAGGACATTCACTTTAAAGAAGGCATTCAGATAGGAGATCAGCACTGCCAGCTATATACTTTAGGAGATGCAGAAGATTTACCTGCTTTGTCAGGATCATATCCGCAACGTTCTTTACATGGATTAAACCAGGTGGTAATGCCCGGAAGTACAAGCTATCTTGATAAAGCTGAGACTACCATAGCAGAATATCTCAAAACAGCCAATTATACAACGGCTATCATAGGTAAATGGCACCTGGTTCTGAGAATAAAAATTCGTCACCTACTGATCATGGCTTTGATGTGTTTTATGGCTTTAAAGGAGGTGCTATTGATTATTATTATCCTGCTTACGGAAAAGAGGGCCTCGATTGGTATGTAGATAATTGATAATGGTTGGCAATAATTACTTGACCTTAAATTCTCTTGCTAACAACTCAAGAGTTGTTGGACCCAATTGAACAATTGTTATCCGTTTTATTCGTTGTTCTGGTCTGCTTTACCTTGAACTTCCAAGTTCAGACCTTAAGAACATAACTGAACTATACTGAAGGATCAAACAGCCTCTATATAATTTACTTTAGTTATTTTTCCTATTAATAAAGTATGAAAAAGTGAAGAATTAGGTTAGGTTTTTTAATATGAATTGCTGCAATTTAAGCATCCTTTTTATTAAAAGGGATCAGAGAACGGGGACCTTTTTGGTTATTCAGGGACAAACTTCAATAGCCTTCCGGTAAGTTTGTTACCTTATATACTTCTATAACACATTCGATTACTCAAATGCGTTTCTCAATTAAGCAACTAACCCGAGACACCGCTTCAACATCAAATATATCATGAGGAGATTAAATGACTCTAAATACCACCCTTTAGCTAATTAAAATTCATTTCCTTACGATCAGATGACTTAATCGAGGATCATTCAGCACCCGTTCCATTTCTGCCTGTATAATATCCTGCACATCCTGCTTTATCTGTAAATAATTCCGCTGCACCATCGCATTATCCAGCTTACGGATTACAAGAATTTCCTTATAACTATCCTGTTCCTGCTTCAAAGCTTCATGGTCATTTAGTATTTCGCAATGAAAGGTTTTAAGTTCAATTTTATTGTCAGGATCATCGGCAACCATACCCACAAATTCACCTGAAGAAAGGGCGGAGATTTTTGATGGTGGTATGGCAGATTCTAATTGTTTGGAGCGGCTGATTGAAGTATCTGATCTATTATAATAACATACGTTTATATAAAGGTGCAAGAGCGATACCCGAATATTCAGAAAATAACAGTATTGTGATCGATAAAAAATTTAATGACTGGCACAAGGTAAAGGCATCTTTTACTGATGATATAGGCGATACGCTTCATCGCAATCATGCTGGTTGGGGAAGGATTAAAGCATACACAAACAATAGCGGACGCAATGATATTGTAGAAGCAAAGGTGGCGGCAGGTAAATCTTCACTTTCTTTTTATGTAAGAACGCATCAATCTTTAACTAACAGTAATGATAGCAACTGGATGAATTTGTATATCAATAATCAAGATGCTTCATTGCCTTTGTGGCAAGGTTTTCAATTCCGTATAAGCGTTTATAATTATGACAACGGCACGGTTCAATTGCAAAAGAGTTTGGGTGGCTTTAAATGGCAGAGCATTGCAACGCTTAAATATGCTCAAAATAAAAATGAAGTTGAAATCTTCATTCCTAAAAAAAGTTTAGGAATTGAAGGAAACGTTTTTACGATTGATTTTAAATGGACTGATAACATACCTTCTGATGGCAATCCATTAAACTGGTTAGATAAAGGAGATGCAGCACCTAATGGCAGATTCGCTTACCGGTATATTCATCATAAAAACTAAGGAGAATTTAGTTTCTATCTGTTTACAAAATTACGATTGATGTAGGTATATCATCAGAGCGAATATTATTTGAGCAATGACTAAATCAATAAAATATCAACAGCCTTTTATTTTTTACTTTTATAGTAAAATCAGTTACAACAAACGTCCATGTCTTATTCCATTTCTCCTTTAGGTGATTCGGCTTTAACTATTGATTTTGGAAATATTATTTCTGAAGAGATAAACTCCAAAGTATTGTTACTGGCACAGGCAATAGACAAAGCTGGTTTTGAAGCAATAAAAGACATTGTTCCTGCTTATAGTTCGGTAACTATTCACTATGATGTGATAGGGCTGCTTAAACAATATAAAAATAAATCCGCCTTTCAATTCATGTCTCAACAAATTGAAAGGCTGCTATCTCAGCCAACCGATACTGTTACTGTAAATGTCAGAAGTGTTCAAATACCGGTTTGTTATTCTTTAAAATACGGTTGGGATTTAGCGGAAATAAGTGAACAAACAAAACTACCGGTTGAGGAAATCATCAACCTTCATACAGAAAAAAAATACAAAGTTTATATGATTGGGTTTTTGCCCGGTTTTGCCTATATGGGAAATGTGGATGAAAGAATTGCAGTCCCGCGAAGATTGGAACCGCGGCTAAAAATAGAAGCAGGCTATGTTGGGATTGCAGGAAAGCAAACTGGGATTTATCCATTAGCTTCTCCGGGAGGATGGCAGATAATCGGGAGAACACCGGTAAAACTGTTTGATAAGGAAAAAGAAGATCCTGTATTTTTTAAGGCCGGAGATGAAGTGACTTTTTATTCAATAACAGAAGATGAGTTTGACAATTATTAAAGCAGGAATATTAGACAGCATACAGGATGAAGGCAGGTTTGGTTTTCAGTCCTCCGGCATAAATCCCGGCGGTTCGATGGACGTTTTTTCTGCCAGGCTTGCTAATTGCCTTTTAGGTAAACCTATGAATGCTCCGGTTATAGAAATTCATTTTCCTGCACCTGTCATCTCCTTTAGCGAGGCTGCCGGCATCTGTATAACCGGCGCTGATTTTACTGCTACTATCAATGATAAAGAAATTCCGATAAATCAACCGGTGTTGGTGAATAAAGAAGCTGTTCTTCAGTTTAAAAAAGTAAAACAAGGAGCACGATGTTGTTTGTCTGTCTTAAATAACTTTACCATAGCTGCCTGGTTAAACAGTTACAGTACTAATATAAAAGCATCGGCAGGAGGTTTACATGGTGGCTCATTAAAAAGTGGTGACATTATTCCGTTTGAAAAAATAGATGCATTAGACAGTTATTTAAAGAACGCAACTTTTAAGGTTTTACCCTGGAAGGCGCAGCCACGAGAACAGCCCGCAGTTGATAAAATTGAAGTGATTAAAGGAAGTGAATGGGACTGGCTCGACGAAGCAAGTCAACAAACTTTTTTAAACAGTTCTTTCAAAATAACAAAAATTGCAGACCGTATGGGTTACAGGCTTTCAGGAACAGCATTGCATTTAAAAGAGCAGAAACAGTTGGTTTCCTCATCGGTAAGTTTTGGTACTTTGCAATTATTGTCTTCGGGACAGTTGATTGTGTTAATGGCAGATCACCAAACAACAGGAGGTTATCCAAGAGTGGCAAATGTTATTTCTGTTCACTTACCCCTGCTGGCCCAATGTAACCCTAACGATACATTTTCGTTTGCCTTTACTGATGTTGAGAAAGCAGAACAAAAGCTATTACAACAGTTTAATTATTTACAACAGGTTCAGTATGCGGCAGGTTTTAAAATAGAAAAAATTTTACAATGATAAGTTGCGATCTTAATTGCGATATGGGCGAAGGGATTGGAAATGATGAAGCGATCATGCCTTTTATTACTTCGGTAAATATTGCCTGTGGTTATCATGCAGGTGATGAAACAACTATGCGAACCACTGTTATGATGGCAAAAAAGGCCGGTGTAGCTATTGGCGCGCATCCATCTTTTTTAGACCGCAAAAATTTTGGAAGGACAGAAATAAAAGACATAAGCCCTCAAAATGTGTACGATCTGGTAGCAGCGCAAATAAAGATCATATACAAGATAGCAGCAGATTGTAATACACATCTTCATCATGTAAAACCACATGGGGCTTTATACAACATGGCTGCAAAAGACCCGGCTGTGTCTATGGCAATTGCACATGCGATATATGATTGTGATAAGACGCTTGTGCTGTTTGGCCTTAGTGGCAGTTATTCAATATCAGAAGCAAAAGCATTGGGAATAAAAACAGCAAGTGAAGTGTTTGCAGACCGAACTTACCAGGAAGATGGAAGCCTTACACCGAGGACAAAACCAAATGCATTAATTGAAGATGAAGAGCAGTCTATTAAACAAGTTGTTCAGATGATTAAGAATGGAACAGTTACCTCCACATCAGGAAAGGAAGTACCAATAACAGCAGAAACAATTTGCTTACACGGCGACGGTAAAAATGCTGCAGCTTTTGCAAGTGCAATCAACAATAAATTGAAGCTTGAAAAAATAGACATCAGGACAATGTAAATTTCGAATAAGGAGCGTTCGTCATTGCAAGGAGGAACCACGAAGCAATCTGATGATTGTTTTTAAGAGGTCTAATACTAAAGAGCAGATTGCTTCGTTCCTCGCAATAACGAGAAGTAAATAACGACAATCTGAAACGTACCAAATTTTCAGCAATAAAACCTTATGAAAAAAAACTCTGCAATTCTTGGAGCTGCTTTTTTAATGGCTACCTCTGCAATTGGCCCCGGCTTTTTAACACAGACCGCAAAATTCACTTCTGACCTTTCAACAAGTTTTGGATTTGTTATTCTCATTTCATTGTTGCTCGATATTGGTGCCCAGGTAAACATCTGGAGGATAATCGCTGTAGGCAATGCCCGTGCTCAGGATATTGCCAATAAAGTATTGCCACGGTCGGGTATGGCATTAGCTACATTGATTGCATTTGGCGGGCTGGTATTTAATATTGGTAACATAGCTGGTTGCGGCCTCGGCCTTAATGCGCTTGCCAATATAAATATTTCCACAGGCGCCATCATCAGTTGTTTTGCATCGCTGGGCATCTTCTGGTATAAAGAAGCAGGCAAGCTGATGGACACGTTCACAAAAGTGTTAGGTCTTTTAATGATAGCGCTTACAGTGTACATAGCTTTTGCAAGCAGGCCTCCTGTTGCCGAAGCTTTGTATCGAACAGTATGGCCGGAGAAAATTGACATGCTTAAAATAATTACGTTGGTTGGCGGTACAGTTGGCGGATATATTTCTTTTGCGGGCGCTCATCGTTTGTTGGATGCAGGCATATCAGGACAGGCGGCGTTACCACAGGTTACAAGGAGCTCGGTAACCGGTATCATCATTACAACTGTGATGCGCTTTGTATTGTTTCTTGCTGCCTTAGGTGTAGTTTGGCATGCAGGTAAACTCAGTAATAATAATCCTGCAGGTTCTGTTTTTCAAATTGCAGCAGGCAATCTTGGTTATAAGTTTTTCGGATTTGTAATGTGGTGTGCGGCGATTACTTCCGTTGTAGGTGCTTCCTATACATCCGTCTCCTTTTTTAAAACATTACATCCTGAAATAGACAAAAATCAAAGGTTGATTATTTCATTGTTCATCATTGCTTCAACCCTCATTTTTCTATTTGCCGGTAATCCTGTAACCTTACTTATTGTTGCCGGTGGTGTAAATGGTTTAATACTTCCGGTTGCCCTTGCCGTTATTTTAATTGCCTCTGTTAAAGCTAAAATTGTAGGCAATTACAAACACCCCCTGTGGATGCAAACAATTGGATGGATAATAGTAATTGCAATGGTTTATATGGGAGTGGCAGGAATTGTACACGGGTAGGGACAGGTCGCGACCTGTCCCTACCTGTTGGCCAATAATTTATTCGGGCAACTATTCCTTGTTTTTTTTATATTTAAGTTTCAACATTACCATTGCTTACAACCAATCAAAATCCTGAAAAGTTAGCCCGTGATCATATCGACAAAATACTTGCAGCATCAGAATGGTTGGTGCAATGAACTTAATTTTCAAAATTATTACTCCGTTACTTCAACAATAATAGAAACAATACATGCCCAAGATTTACGACAACATAGAAAATCATTTAAATGAAGGACTTCTTAAAAGCCTGGACAGCTCATATAAAGCAGATTTCTGTGTAGGCTATTTCTATTTAAAAGGGTGGAAATTATTACAGGATAAAATTGACAATTTTGAATGCGGTAAGGAATGCTGTAGATTAATGATAGGAATGCAGCGACCAACAGAAGAAGTTATAAAAGAGGTGATTTATCATATTGATAATGATTTGATGGATAACCCAAAAGCGAATGTTCTAAAAAAAGAAATTGCAAAATCATTTAAACAACAACTTACGTTAGGGATTCCCACAATCGAAGATGAAAAATGTTTGCAAAAATTAAAGCAACAGCTTCTTGATAAAAAAGTAATAGTTAAGCTCTTTCTTAAGCACACTTTACATGCTAAGTTGTATTTGCTTCACAGGCACCAGGAAGAACCTTTAAAAGGTTATGTAGGCAGTAGTAATCTAACGCTATCCGGGTTAATGAAACAAGGCGAGCTGAACGTTGACGTAGTGGAACAGGATGCTGCCATCAAATTGAGTAGATGGTTCAACGACAGGTGGGATGACAGATGGGCAATTGATATTACCAAAGAATTGATAGAAGTTATTGATGAAAGTTGGGTAACACCAACACTCCCGTATTATATCTATTTAAAAATTGCTTACCATCTTTCTCAGGAAGCAAGAAGCGGGATAAATAACTATATGATTCCAAAACAACTGCAGGATGAACTACTGCCATTCCAGGCCAATGCAGTTAGTGTTGCTGCAAGGCATTTAGATAAGCGAGGTGGTGTGCTGATAAGTGATGTTGTAGGTTTAGGAAAAACATTAACTGCTACAGCAGTTGCAAAGTTATTTGAAGAAACCTTTTTTACTGAGACATTGATTATATGTCCGAAGAACCTGGTTGAAATGTGGAATGATTATAAACACAAATACCTGAGTAAAGCAGACGTTATCAGCATATCCAAAATCAATAAATCGTTTATTGAAAAAACAAGAAGATACCGTGTAATCATAATAGATGAAAGCCATAATCTTCGTAACAGGCAGGGAAAAAAATATGCTATAGTAAAAGAGTATATCGAAAAAAATGAAAGTCGTGTGATATTACTCACTGCAACACCTTATAATAAAACTTACCTCGACATTTCGAATCAATTACGGCTATTTATTCCAGAAAATAAGGACATCGGAATTGTACCTGAAAGATTTATCGAGGACGAGGGCGGAGCTAATGAGTTTGTAGCTACTTACCAATATTCACCAAATACCTTACTGGCATTTGAAAAAAGTCATTATTCTGAGGATTGGCAATCTCTTCTAAGCCGGTATATGGTTAGACGAACGCGGTCATTTATTAAAGAAAATTATGCAGTATGGGATGATAAAAAACAACAACACTACATAGAATTTAAGGATGGAAGAAAGAATTATTTTCCTCTTCGAATTCCAAAAGCTGTTCAATATGATTTTGATGTGAATGACCCCACTGATATTTATGTGAAGCTATATTCAGATGATGTAGTAGGTATAATAAATTCTTTACACGTGGCACGGTACGGATTAGGAAATTATGTTACAGATAATGCAATGAATAATGCATCAAAAACAGAAGCCGAAATTATACTTAATCTGTCACGTGCCGGAAAACGATTGATGGGCTTTTGCCGGACTAATCTTTTTAAAAGATTGGAAAGTTGCGGATTATCATTTCTGATTTCATTAGCAAGACATGCGTTAAAAAACCAGGTCTTCATTTATGCAATCGAAAATAATCTTCCTTTTCCTGTTGGTCCTCAGGAGTCTGCTGAAATGGATGAGTTTATAGAAGAAGGAAGTGCCGACGAAACGGAAGAAATTACTTTACACACAGACCTTAAAGTGTATAGAGAAAAAGCTAAACTTTTTTATAAGCACTATCAGGATGAAGAAGAAAAATACTACTGGATTGACAGCACCTTGTTTAAGTCGTCTCTTAAAAGGCACCTCGAAGAAGATATTAATTCAATACTTGACATTATAAAAATAGGGTTTAAATGGAACGCAAAAAATGATAAACAATTGAATGCTCTTTATGATTTATGCACCAAAACATACAAAGCAGAAAAAGTACTTGTCTTTACCCAGTTTGCTGATACCGCTAATTACTTGTATGAACAATTAACTGAAAGAAAATTAAAAGATGTAGAGGTAGTTACAGGCGCTATGTTGGATCCAACTTCTTTTGCCCACCGCTTCAGCCCTGTTAGCAATAATAAAATAATCCAAGATGAGATAAGAGTTCTTATAACAACTGATGTGCTGAGTGAAGGTCAGAATTTACAGGATGCGCACATAGTTGTGAACTATGATTTGCCGTGGGCAATTATTCGTTTGATTCAAAGAGCGGGTCGAGTTGACAGAATAGGACAACAATATGATAAAATATTATGTTATTCCTTTTTACCACACGATGGTATTGAAAGAATTATCCGGCTTCGCAGCAGGCTCACCACACGTATTACTGAAAACTCGGAAGTGGTTGGTGCTGATGAAACTTTTTTTGATGGAGACCCGGTAAATATCCGTGATCTATACAATGAAAAGTCGGGGCTTTTAGATAATGAGGATGAAGGAGAAGTTGACTTAACTTCCCAGGCTTATGAAATTTGGAATCAGGCCATAAAAGCCAATCCCGAGTTGAAAAAGAAAATTCCGGCTCTGCCGGATGTCGTTCATAGTACAAAGCCAATCGCTGATGCAATGACAGAAGGTGAAGGTGTTATTTCTTATCACCGAAACAGCCATGGCTTTGAAGCATTAACATGGATAGGGCATAATGGAAAAGTTATTTCGCAATCGCAATCACGAATACTTAAGGCGGCTGAATGTGCGATTGATACGCCTGCCCTTGAAAGAATGGAAAATCATTTTGGGCTCGTTGAAGAATGCGTGAAAATAGCAGAAAAGGAAGCTGCCCAAACCGGCGGTCAGTTGGGAAGTAAATCGGGCGCACGTTATAAAACCTACATGATTTTACAACGATATTTTGAAAGTGTACGCTCTACTATTTTTGATTCTGACAATTTAAAAAAAGCGATTGATGAAGTATATAAATTTCCATTGCGTGAAACAACAAGAGAAATGATTAATCGCCGTTTTAAAATGGGTGTAAGTGATGAGGAGTTAGCAGAAATGATTATCAGGTTAAGAGAAGATGGAAAACTTTGCGTTGTTGATCCGAATTTGTCAGGTAGTTTAGGTGTACCGCAAATCATTTGTTCTATGGGTATAAAACTAAATCCTTAAAACATGACGAAGCAACAGTTTAAGGAATACATTAATGGGTTTGATTTTATTAATCTTTTTAATCATTTAGGCTGGGCTTATATTAAAGAAATTACTCCGATAAAAATTGAAGCGGAAACTTATACCTTACAATCTATTGCGGAAAAAAGTGGATTCAGAATTTTAATTTGTCAGCCTGATAAAAATGTCGCAATTCCTGAATATCCCATTCGCTTAAAAATCCATAACAACATAAGCAGGCTTTTTAAAGAGCACCTCATAATTTTTATAAATAAAGAAAATACACAGCAGGTTTGGCAAACTGTACAAAAAGAAATCGGTAAGCCGGCAAAGCTTTCCACCGTAAACTGGAACAAGGGGCAGGAACCTGAATTATTATTTCAAAAAGCCGGTGGCTTAATTTTTACACTTGCTGAAGAAGATGATATTACAATTGTAGATGTAACAAAAAGGGTAGCCGATAATTTTAGTCAAAACAATGAACGGGTAACCAAACAATTTTACGACAGGTTTAAACAGCAGCACACCGAATTTTTAAAATTTATAAAAGGTATTGAAGATAAAGTAAACCAGGATTGGTATGCATCACTGATGCTTAACAGGCTTATGTTTTGCTACTTTATTCAAAAGAAAGGTTTTCTTGATAACAACAAAAATTATCTCACTGATAAATTAAAAGAGTGCCAAAATAAAAAAGGTAAAAACAAATTTTATTCTTTCTACCGCAACTTTCTATTGTCACTCTTTCATGAGGGTTTAGGTGCGCCGGAGCACAGTAAAGAACTTGAAAAAGAGATCGGAACAATTCCTTATCTCAATGGTGGTTTATTTGATACCCACGAAATTGAAAAAGATTACAAAGACAAAATTGAAATTGATGACAAAGCCTTTGAAAGCATCTTCAAATTTTTTGATGAGTGGGAATGGCACTTAGATACCCGGCATACAGCAAGCGGCAGAGACATTAACCCTGATGTTATCGGTTACATCTTTGAAAAGTATATTAATGACCGGGCAGACATGGGCGCCTATTATACCAAAGAGGATATTACAGATTACATAAGCAAGAATTGCATCATTCCATTTTTGTTTGATGAAACTAAACGCCAATTACCAAAAGCATTTAATGCAGATGGAGATCTGTGGCAATCGGTAAAACAAAGTGGCGATAAATACATTTATGATGCAGTAAAACACGGTATCAATTTCCCCTCTCCCCTTGGAGAGGGGTTGGGGGTGAGGTTTTTACCCAAAGAAATTGCAGTTGGAATAAAAAATGTTGCCGCAAGAACAGAATGGAATAAACCTGCCCCACCCGAATTTGCATTGCCAACTGAAATATGGCGGGAAGTTATTGACCGCAGAAACCGGTACAATGAAATAACAACAAAAATTGAAAAAGGAGAGATACAAAACATCAATGACTTCATCACTCATAATTTAAACATTCGCCAGTTTGCCATTGACAGTATTGTAAACACAAACGACCCGGAGTTTTTAAAATCATTTTATAAATCACTCAACTCCGTAACCATTATTGATCCTACCTGCGGCTCAGGGGCATTTCTGTTTGCAGCTATGAATATTTTGGAAGAACTTTATGAGCAATGCATACAGCGTATACGTGCCTTTGTAGAAGATGAAGACCGCACCAATGCCGGAGAAAAAAAAGTATTCAGCCATAAATTTAAATATTTCAGAGAGGTATTAGAGAACCTGCAAAGCCCTCAGCATCCTAACCTGCAATATTTTATTTATAAAAACATTATCCTGCGAAACCTTTACGGGGTTGATATTATGATGGAAGCAGTGGAAATTGCCAAGCTGCGTTTATTTTTAAAACTTGTTGCAACTGTTGATGCGGATTATAGTAAACCCAATTTTGGTTTGGAACCATTACCGGATATTGATTTCAATATTCGTGCTGGCAATACATTGGTGGGTTTTGCGACTAACTTAGAATTAAAAACAGGTTCCTTGGATTTTCAGGAAGATGAGAAGAAAGTACTTGAGGAAATGGAAAAGGTAAATATGGCTTTTGAAAGATTTAAAGAAATACAACTAATTGGGGATATAACAGATTATAAAGATTTTAAAGATGCGAAGAATGATTATCAAAACAGGCTTACTAAACTGAAAGGGAAACTTGATAAATCTTTTTACAATGCTTTTGGTGATCATAAAAAGTTATTTGTAAAATGGATACAACAAACAAAACCTTTTCACTGGTTTGCTGAGTTTTATGAGATTGTAAATGGCAACGGCGGGTTTGATGTAATCATCGGTAATCCACCCTATGTAGAATATGCTAAAGTCAAAAACGAATATGAGATAAAAAAATATACAACTGAAAAAGCCGGAAATCTTTATGCTTTTGTTATTGAAAGATGTTTAGCAATAAGTAATTCAGAAACTTATTTTGGAATGATAATTCCAATGAGTTCAATTTGCACAGATCGCTCATTTGAAGTTCAAAAAATATTTAAATCTAGAAAAACATACTTATCTAATTATTCAGGAGATAGAAATCCAGCTGAAATGTTTGACGGAGTAAAAATGAGACTTACAATTTTTATTTCTAAGAACAGTAACAGCCCAGAAATGTATATTACGAAATATACAAAATGGTATACGTCTTATAGACCATTTCTTATTGATACAATTAAATATCAAAAAACTATAGTATCTAATATTGCTACTTTTCCCAAAATTGATTGTGATATTGCAAGCAATATTTACAAGAAAATAAAAAAAGATAAACCAGCTGCCAGTTTTATTCGGGAAAAAAATAAGGGCTATTATTTTCATAATGCTCCAATACATTGGGTAAAGGCTTTTGACTTTGTTCCGTATTTTAAAAGCGCTAAAAATGGGGTAATGATTTCAAGTCACTACAAATCCATTTACGCCGAAAATGAACAACAAACGAAAGCATTAGTAGCTATATTAAATTCCTCACTTTTCTTCTTTTGGTTTATCATTCATTCCAATAGCAGAGACTTATCCCTAAGGGAAATTGGGAATTTTTGTTTTGACTTTACTGCAGAAAAAGATCTTAGTATTCTAGGCGATCAATTTTCCAAACTAATGAATTGTTATAAGAAGATATCTGAGAGAATAATTGTCCAATATAAAACCACTGGTACTGTGGAATATGAACAAATAGACACTAAACTTGCTAAAAAAATAATAGATGAGATTGATAAAACTTTAGCTAAACACTATCTCTTTTCTGCTGAGGAATTAGATTTCATTATTAATTATGATATTAAATACCGAATGGGTAAAGAAGCAAGTGATACAGAAGAAAAAATTATCCCTTCACTTTTAACTGCAATAAATATGAAAGAATTTTCATTGAATGAAGGAATTTATTTTGTTAGCGATGTGGTTCGCTACACTAATCTTCCACCTCAAAAAATTAGAAGATGGTTTAGGGAACTTTCAAAAGAAAATTATGAAGGCTTATCGGGTAAAGAACAATCTAATGTAGATAAACTACGCATTAGTTTTCATGGATTAGTAGAACTTGTTGTAATAGGAACTTTACGCGAGAATGGATTTTCTTTAAAAAAGATAATGAATGCACGGGAAGATCTTAAAATAAAAACAAAGAAAATATATCCTTTTGCTACTAACAATGTAAAAGAAAATTTAAAGCCAATTAAGGATGAAAATAAACCCAAAAATAGTATTCTAACTTTTACCTTCCCTTCCGGAAATGTAACACTGGATGGCTCCGGGCAATATAACTTAGATTTTATTACAGAGTTTTTTAATCACATTGAATTTGATACTGAAGGGCTGGCGCAACGAATATTCCCTGTTAAAAATTCAAGACTTATTATTATTGATCCTAAGCAAGGCGGTGGCAAAGCAATGATCAATGGTAAAGGCGTAGAAGCCCAGGTAATTTCTATGATATATACCGGCAAAGAATCCGTGACAAATATTAAAACGCAATATGATGTAACGGAGGAAGAAATATTAGTAGCTGTAAATTATTGGAATTAGTGATGGTAAAAATCTATTTCCATACTAATTATCCAAAGGACTTAACTCATGCTATAAGTTTAGTACACTCATTACAATTTTTAAAAGAATATGAGATTGAACGAAGATCAATTGTAGACCCCATTAACTATGATAAGTCAGTTGTGTTTCTATTTGATCATTCTAAAAAGAAAGTTGATTTAATAACCGAAGCGCTATATGACTCTGGATATAGAATATTTGCTTTTAAATTATCATCTGCAGAAAAAATAGATCCTTTCCAACTCGGTTTAAAACTAATGGAACTTTGGTCCAAAGTGCTATCAAAAATTGATACAGAAACTATACCTTTTATTTACACATATAGTTATCAGGCAAAAAATTTGAAAAAAGTAAAATAATATTTATTCAACTTTGGCAAAATCAAAAAACCATAGTGCAGCACAACCAGAAGAAGTTTTATTAAATGAGCTTTCGCAACTGATTGAACAGAGCCAGCGGCAAGTGGTTTCCCAAGCCAACAGTACCCTTACCATGCTTTTCTGGCATATCGGTAAACGCATAAATGAAAACATATTGCAAAATAAACGGGCAGAATATGGAAAGCAGATTGTCGTGACATTGGCACGACAATTAACTGAGAAGTATGGAAGAAATTTTGAAGAAAGAAATTTGCGAAGAATGCTGCAGTTTGCAGAGCAGTTTCCCGATAAAGAGATTGTCGTTACACTGTCACGACAATTGAGCTGGTCGCATTTTTTAATATTAATCCCTCTGAAAAAAGTGGAAGTAAAATTATTCTACGCCCAAAAAGCAAGTACAGAGGTTTTAGGCGTAAGAGATTTACGCAAACAAATTGAAGCTAAAACATTTGAACGAACAGGCATAGCCAATTTACAGGTAATACAATCTGACACCATTCCTGCAAACACTTTCAAAGACCCTTATATTTTAGATTTTCTTGGCTTGCAAAACACCTACCTCGAAAAGGATTTGGAAACAGCGGTGTTAAGGGAACTCGAAGCTTTTATTTTAGAACTGGGTAAAGGCTTTGCATTTGTAGAACGCCAAAAGCGAATGATAATAGATGGCGAAGATTTCTATTTAGATTTATTGTTTTACCACCGCACTTTAAAACGCCTCGTTGCCATTGAATTAAAGTTGGGCAGGTTTGAAGCTAAGCATAAAGGGCAAATGGAATTGTATTTGAAATGGTTAAACAGGTATGAAAAACAAGAAGGCGAACAACCGCCTGTAGGTTTAATACTTTGTGCAGAAAGCAGCCGCGAACAGGTAGAACTTTTAGAAATGCACAAAGACGGTATAATGGTAGCCGAATACTGGACAGAACTGCCGCCTAAAAAAGAATTGGAACAAAAAATCCACACACTTTTAGCAGAGGCAAGAGAAAGAATAGAAAGGAAAAAGCTGTTGGAATGATAGCAGCAACACAAGGCAACCCCGAAATATTAAAACTTCATAAAACAGCTTTCTTATGCAGTCGCAAAGTGCCTGCATCTGTAGTGCTTAAATGTTACGATTGGGCAATTGAGCAAAGAGAAAAAGGCAATTGCATCATCAGTGGTTTTCATTCACAGTTAGAAAAAGATGTGTTGTATTATTTACTCAAAGGCAAAAAGCCCATCATCATTGCATTGGCAAGAGGTTTAAAAGAAAAGTTAGAACCTGAATTTCAAAAACCTTTAGATGAAGGTCGTTTGTTGATTATAACACCTTTTGAAAAGCAAACTAAAAGAGTAACACAAGAAACTGCAACAAAAAGAAATACGATGATGATTGAAATAGCTGATGAAGTAGTTATTGGCTATGCAAACCCACAAGGGAAATTAGATCTACTGATCAGCAAAATAACTAAACCCATGCTGTATCTATAAACTGTAATTTTTATTGTATCTCATTTAGCGATGGAAGAAATAAGATATTGACCTCAAGCTTTACAAGGTAATAGAACTGTATGCAGGAGCTGGAGTAGAATTCAGAAGTTGCGAAGAGCAAATGCTTTTTCACCGGGAACAGTAAAAAGCGAGTAAGTGCCGGCTTTTACTTTCTTTCCACTAAACTCTGCATAGGCTCTAATAGATGTGTTTTTCCTAAACGCCATAATAACAATTATCTTTATCCCACAACCATTGTATGAACCGTATTGATCGCCTGGCTGCTATTGTAATTCAACTTCAATTTAAACGATTGGTGAAGGCTCAGGATATTGCAGATAAATTTTCGATCAGTCTGCGTACTGTTTATCGTGATGTAAATGCTTTACTCCAAGCTGGTGTGCCTGTAATAGGCGAAGCAGGAATTGGTTATCGCCTGATGGAAGGGTATAAGTTGCCGCCTGTTATGTTTAATGAGGATGAAGCTTCTGCTTTATTAACAGCAGCTAAACTAATGCAATCAATGAGCGATGAAAGTTCATCCAAGCATTACACTTCTGCCCTCGATAAAATAAAAGCGGTATTAAGGCTGGCAGAAAAAGATCACCTTCAGGAAATTGATGATCACATTGCAGTGGTATCACATCCTGCCATTGTTTATAAAAAACCGGCTGAACTGCATCTTCCTAAAATACTTAAAGCAATTGCGTCTGCTACAGTTATCAATATGGATTATACTTCTCTGGAAAAGAATGAATCGCTTTGCAGGCTTATTGAACCTATAGGTATTTATTACCAGGGCAGTCATTGGTACCTTATAGCCTTCTGCCGGTTAAGAAACGATTATCGAAACTTTCGTACAGACAAGATAAATAAGATAGCGCTTACCAATGAGAAGATCATTCAAACACATCCTCCTCTGCATACTTTCATTAATAAAATAACAGAACAAAGGCAGGTGCAAAAAGTGGTGATTGACGTTGACAGGGATATTATAAAATACTTTGGCGAACAGAAATATTACAATGGCTTTGTAAAAGAAGAAGAGGCGGGCGACAATATACGAATGACATTTTTAAGCGGATCGTTAACGGGCTTTGCCCGTTGGTTTATGCTGTTTGGCGACAAGGCAAGAATCATTGAACCTCTCCGGTTGAATGATATAGTTGTTGAAATTGCAGGAAATATTTTAAAGAAAATTGAACACAACCAAATGCTGCTGACATAGGGTTGTCACTGATGCGTTGTTTCTTTGTATAACTAAAAACAAATACTATGACATTCATTGAATTTTTTAAGAAACAGTTTATTGAAGAAGGCGCTACTACCCGTAACATGCTTTCGAGAGTACCAAACGACCAGTTTGATTACAAGCCGCACGAAAAGAGCATGGATATGAAACGTCTTACAACGCACATTGCTGACCTGCCGGGTTGGATACACCTGACTTTTACTACCGATGAACTTGATTTTGCCAAACCTTACGATCAACCGCAAATCAACAACAATGCAGAATTGATGGCTTATTTTGAAAAGCGGTATAACGATGGATTGTCGAGCTTTGTACCGGAAAATGAAGCTTTATTAGATAAGCCGTGGACACTTAGGAATGGTGATACCATATACAGTACTGATCCTAAGATTGATATTATAAGAATGTCTCTTAGCCAGCAGATACACCATCGGGCGCAGTTAGGTGTTTACCTGCGGTTGCTTAATATTCCCATCCCCGGAAGTTATGGGCCAAGTGCAGATGAAAATAGCTTTGGGTGATAAGATTAGTTTAAACAATTAAAGGCCATTCTGTGAGTGGCCTTTTTTTAGGCTTAGTGGTAACGGATTGTTTGCAACAGGTGGGAAGCATTCTCCATAAACCCTTCTAAAATACTTTCTACCACTTCACTTGCAAATGCAGATTGCTTCGTTCCTCGCAATGAGAGATTGCTTCGTCCCTCGCAATGAGAGATAGGATAGTTCGCAATCTTCTTTAACCTTTATCAAAGCCTTTACAATTAATACTTTACTTTTGCCTCATTCATATACTTTCTCTCTTAGCCGACCCGGTAATCTTCCTTCTCCTTTAAGCTTCATCTGGTCACATTCGATGAGCAGGATATTCAATCAATCTTTACATACGTTTTGTAAGGTTGTAATTTTTTATATAAACATTCATCACATTGTTGTTCGAAAATTTAAATTTAATTGAGCCCATATTAAAGGCGCTTAAAACAGAAGGATACACCAATCCAACACCTATACAGGAACAAGCTATACCTGTAGTATTAAACCGGAGAGATTTATTAGGTTGTGCACAAACAGGCACGGGCAAAACCGCCGCTTTCGCTATTCCCATTTTACAAATATTGCATCAGCAAAAAAATTCACAAACAGGTGCAAGACCTATTAAAGCATTAATACTTACACCTACCCGCGAGCTTGCCATACAAATAGGCGAAAGCTTTATGGCTTATGGCGAACATACAGGGCTTAGCCATCTTGTTGTATTTGGTGGTGTATCGCAGGTGCCGCAGGTAAATGCATTAAGACATGGCATTGATATATTAATTGCTACCCCAGGCCGTTTACTCGATCTGATGGATCAGCGCCACATAAGCCTTCAAAATATAAACATGTTTGTATTAGATGAAGCAGACCGAATGCTCGACATGGGTTTTATTCATGACGTGAAAAAGGTAATTGCAAAGCTGCCAACTAAAAGACAAACGTTATTTTTCTCTGCTACAATGCCGCCTGAAATCTCCAGGCTTGCCGACACTATTTTAGAGAAGCCGGTAAGAGTAGAGGTAACGCCTGTTTCTTCTACAGTTGATAAAATTGAGCAGTGCATCTTTTTTGTAGAAAAAGCAGATAAGCCATCTTTATTAATGCATTTGCTGAAGGATGATAACATTAAAACCGCACTTGTTTTTACCCGCACCAAACATGGCGCCGATAAGGTAGCCAGGATGCTTAACCGTGAAAACATTTCTGCTGATGCCATACATGGAGAGAAGCCTCAATCAGCAAGACAACGTGCTTTGCAAATGTTTAAAGCCGGGCAAATAAGAGTGCTTGTTGCAACAGATATTGCTGCCAGGGGCATTGATATAAACGAGCTTTCGCACGTTATTAATTTTGAAATACCTAACGTTCCCGAAAGTTATGTGCACCGCATTGGTCGTACAGGTCGTGCAGGGGCAAGTGGTATTGCTTATTCTTTCTGCGATGCAGAAGAGAGGGCTTATTTAAAAGATATTACTAAGCTAATAGGGCAAACTATTCCGGTTGCTGATGATCATCCTTATCGCAGCACAAGCAGGAGTGGGGTTAATTATAACAAGCAGGCTTCTACCCGTTTCACACCCCGGACTAATAATAAACCTGAACGGGCATGGACAAAACGAATGCCTGCAAAGCTGAAAGCTGTGTTATAAGGCAGAACCTGAATTTATGGGATTTTTTGAGATTAATTGGATAGGTATGGTTAATAGCGCTTTATTAAATCTTTCGGCTATTGTTCATATTAATTCATGGATGAACTTATAAAGTGAAGAAATAAAAGTGTCCCTTTAGGCAGTTCCGATGGCTGTCGGAATAGAGGTACTTTTATTTTTCCATCTGTTCGATTACTTCCTGTGTAACACCTGTAAAGCTAAATCCCCCATCATGAAACAGGTTCTGCATTGTAACCATTCTTGTAAGATCGCTGAATAAGGTAACGCAGTAATTAGCGCAATCTTCGGCGGTTGCATTACCAAGGGGACTCATTTTTTCGGCAAACGTAATAAAGCCTTCAAAGCCTTTAACGCCGCTGCCTGCTGTTGTACGTGTAGGTGACTGGCTTACAGTATTTATACGTACTTTTTTCTTTTTAGCGTACTGGTAGCCAAAGCTTCTTGTAATGCTTTCGAGCAAAGCTTTTGCATCTGCCATTTCATTATAATCAGGAAAAACTCTTTGACCGGCAATGTATGTTAGTGCCAGCACACTTCCCCATTCACTTATTGCATCCATCTGGTAGGCTAACTGTAAAATACGATGAAAGCTGATAGCGGATATGTCAAGAGTTTTATGGGTGAAATCATAGTTTAAAGAGGTATAATGATTGTTTTTGCGCATGTTCATACTCATGCCTACACTATGTAAAATAAAATCAACAGGTTCACCGAAATGTGCGAGGCTTTTTTCGAGTAAATTTTTCAGGTCGTCGTTATTTGTAACATCAGCAGGGATTACCGGGGCATTGCCACATGCTGCTGCCAGCTTGTTTATTTCTCCCATGCGCAGGGCTATAGGGGCATTGGTAAGTACTATTTGTGCGCCTTCTTCAAAACACTTTTCTGCTATCTTCCATGCAATAGATTGATCATTTAAAGCACCGAAAATAATTCCCTTCTTTCCCTGCAATAAGTTATAAGCCATGATGGAGTTGGTTTTTGATTTTGATAAAAAGTAAAAATAGAAATTCAATCTCTAACACCGAAAAAGAATGTAAAATACAGCCACATACAAATCGAGTGCATAATAAATGCACTTGCTATTACGCCTGCAAAATAAAAAAACAGGTTTGCGAAATTTGGCTTGGTGTAGGCACGCTTCTTTAAATAAGTATGAACAATATAAACCGGCACCGCGACCATTAAAAAATAAATTGCAACCAGCCAGGGCAGGTGAGGGATTTTTTTCATACTAATAGATCATTGGGGTCATTAAGTCATTGAGTCATTAAAGTGTTAGCTAATTGTATTCGTTTTGTATTCGTTCTCCTTTCAGTCTAAAGGACTATTATAAAGGGCAGAGGCTTAGGCTTTATCTTCTCCCTTTAGGGCCGGGGCAGTAGCTACCATTTCTCTTGCATTTTCCAAGGCAGCGGCGGTAGGTTTTTCGCCGCTTAACATTTTTGCAATGGTGGTTATTCTTTCGTTGCCTGATAAAAGTTTGATGTTGGTTTTTATGCCATCGGCTTTCACTTCTTTATATACAAAAAAATGTGCATCGGCTTTACCTGCAATTTGAGGCTGATGCGTAATGGTAATAAGTTGCCTGCTGGTTGCAAGGTCTTTCATAATAAACCCGGCCTGCTTTGCAGCCTCCCCCGAAATGCCAGTGTCAATTTCATCAAATATAAGCGTTGGTAAATCCATTGATTGTGCTACCAGCGATTTTATGCAAAGCATTAAACGGCTTAGTTCGCCGCCGCTTGCAACTTTTCTAAGGGGCTCGTACCGGTTGCTTTTGTTTGCATCAAATAAGAACTCTATTTCATCAGCGCCAAACAAATTTAAGGAGGCCGGTTGAACCTGCACTTTTAACCTTGCATTGGGCATTCCAACCTGTTGCAACAATGCGTTTACTTTTTGCTCAAATGGCGGTATTTGTTTTTTCCTGTGGGTTGAAAGTTTGCCGGCCGTCTCCTCACACTTTGCAAGCAATGTTTTTACTTCCTGCTCTCTGGCAGTAATCTGCTCATCAATATTAAGAACTGCTTCCAGTTTGTTGCCCAGTGCCTTTCTTATAGAAATAAGCTCGCTGGTTGTTTGTACGTTATGCTTTTTCAGCATTTTATAGCCAAGGGAAAGCCTTTCATTTATCCGGTCAATTCTTTCCTGGTCAAATTGTACGTGATCATTTATTCTGTCAACTTCTTCAGCTATATCCTGTAACTCTATTTGTGCACTTTGCAAGCGCCCTGAAATGACAGGAAGATCAGGATGATATTCAGCAAAAGTTTGCAATTGATTTGCGAGCATTTTTATTTGCTGAACAACCGGCTGCTCACTTTCTTTTAATTCGAAATATACTTTTGAGAGCGCTGTTTTTATACCCTCCGAATTGGTTAAAAGCTTCAATTCATTATCCAGGTCTTCGAGTTCGTTCTCTGATAAATGCAACTGGTCGAGCTCATTAAATATATACTGATGGTAGTCGAATTCTTTTTGAAAGGTTTCTTTTTGTTTAAGCAGATCTTCCAGCTTGTTTTTCTGCTGTTGCCACTGACGATAGTTTGATTGGTACTTGCTCAATAAATCAAAATTACCTGCAAGTGCATCCAATACTTCTCTTTGAAAATCGCTGTCGCCTAACTCCAATGTATCAAACTGCTGATGAAGATCAACCAGCAAAGAAGCAAGCTCTTTCAATTGCTGTAAAGTAGCCGGCGTATCATTAATAAATCCTCTGGATTTTCCGTTTGCTGATATTTCTCTTCGCAATACCAGTTCATCTTCATTATCGAGTTCGTTGTCGTTCAAAAACTGCCTCACATTGTTTTTATCATCCACTTTAAAATAGCCTTCTACAACACATTTCTTTTCCCTGTTTTGTAAAACAGATGTATCGGCTCTTTCACCAAGAATAAGGCTTAAAGCGCCAATGAGAATGCTTTTACCGGCACCTGTTTCGCCGGTAATCACATTCAGATTATTTGAAAAATCAATATCTATTTTATCTATAATAGCATAGTTGAGAATAGCTAATTTTCGTAACATGCAGTAAAGATAGCAGTGATAATGTTTTGGAAAACCGAAATAAAAGCTGTGTGGAAAAAGTAATTGTAAAGGATTTAAGTAACTTTAAATATGATTGAAACTTTAATTAAAAATCCGCCCCATACCATATTAGAAGTTTGGCAAAGTCTGCCTGAAGGTACGCTGTGCCAGGTAATAAATAATACGTTGGTTATGTCTCCCGCACCATTAGATAATCATCAGAAAGTATTAGGAAAAATCTTTGCTAAAGTGCATGCAGTTGTTGAGGAGAATGATCTTGGCGAAGTGCGGGTATCGCCTTACGATGTTCATTTTGATGAGGAGAATGTTTTTCAGCCCGATATTGTTTTTGTTGCAAAAGAAAATACACACCTTATTAAAGAGCGTGGCTTATTTGGAGCGCCGGATGTGGTTATAGAAATTCTTTCGCCATCAAATAAAGGCTACGATAAAAAAGACAAGAAACAGGTATATGAAAAATACGGCGTTAAAGAATATTGGATCGTAGAACCTAATGATAAAACAGTAACAGGCTATACTTTGATAAACAAAAAGTTTGTGCAAACATCTTCTGCAGAGGGAACAATTGATTCAAAGTTATTAGGTTCGGTTCTTAGGTTTTAATTTGGAGAATCTCTGAAAATTCTCTCTTCTCCCTTTAGGGCCGGGGCTTAGGGGTTATTACTCCCCTTTACACCTTGCTATACCGGCCTTTGCCCTTTGATCGAGGGAGTCTTTGTATTCATGATCTTCCATATCAATGCATTGCTGAAAGGCTGCAATGGCAAGAGACTTTTGTCCGCGTTTTTCATAAATATATCCCATTTGCAAAGCTGCTCTTGCCGCATAATATTCCTGCCTGTTTTTGCCGAGCCTTATGGCTGTCTGGTAAAATTGAATGGCTTCATTATCTCTTCGCATGTCGTCGTAAATCCTGGCAAGGCGATAAGCAAATTCTAACGCTTCTTCCGGCCTGGTAAAATCATTTATGTTTTTGTCCTGTAATAAGGCTAAAGCATCTTTATAATATCCGCCGTCATTTAATATTCGTGCTTTTAATAAAACAGGATCAGGCCAAACTTTGCTTTTTGCATCTTTATAAGCTTTTTTATCAGCATCAGTATCGGTGTTGCCGTTTTTAATGCATAGCAGCCTGTATCGTTCTGCTTCGGTAGTATCTCCTTTTAAATAATAAGCCCAGCTAATTTTCTGCAAGGCATCTTTCATATAAAAGTTGCCTTTAAAACTATTTGTAAATTTTTCGAGGTTAAAAATGGCGCTATCCAGTTGCAGCTTATGCAGATACAGATAGCCTAATTCAAAATTCCATACGGGGGTTGACAAATAGCCGGGCGACTGGCTGCGGTTTTGAATGATGCTTTTTGCGTAGTCGTTTCTTTTGTTATTGCTGGCAAGGTTTGCAGCCATGTAAGCAAACAAATGGTTTTGTGCAACATCTAACTTTCTTGCCTGAATGAATTTGAAAACCTCATCGGGCTTGTTTTCAATATAGAACATGAGGTAGCAATAATAGAAGATCGCTTCGTTGGAAAAGAGCTTTGCATAAGGATCGTTGCTGTTTAGGAAGTTACGCATCAACTGCATGCCGCCGGTTATTGAACCTTTTAAACCAAGCAGGTTTGTAATCCATTTGTATCCTTTTGGCACCGTTCCGATTGCAACTTGTAAAGGCCCCAAAACAAGGTTATTAAGCTGAAACGATTTGTATTTGCTTTGGTTCTCTTTTATAAGTGAATTTGCTTTTTTAAAATCCCACCCGGCGCTGTATCGTTCTCCAAACTTAATTCTTACGGCTGCACGTTGCAGATAGGTTAAGGCTTTGCAATACCTGTAAAAAGGATTGTTTTGGGGCCCTTCGTCAAATGCTTTGAGCCTTTTATCAAAGTTGCCTTTTCGGGCCTGATATTCTGTCTGGTCTTCATTAAAAAACAACACAAAGAAATCAATATATCCATCCAATAACTCGGGAATAAGATTGTTTGGATTTTCGAGCCTTGCCTGCTCTATTAATTGTTTTCCGGTATCAATCTTAAGCTTTGTTATTTCGATATAAGCCGCCTGGCATGTGCCCGTAAATTCAAATACCTTTTGAGAAAACGCTATAACAGAAACAAAGCAAATAACGGCTGTTAAAAAAAATTTCTTCATAAGATAAATTAGTATCAGGTACGAAATACGAAGTACGAGGTACGAATGTGAGAATTTGATTTAATAAAAAAGGGTACGTTTAGGCACCCTTTTCAAGAACTTAAAATTATGTTGATATTACTTTGTTTCAATGTTGGCGTGCAGGTCTTCATCCACTAAAATACGTCCGCAGTTTTCGCAAACAATAATTTTTTTATGTTGCTTAATCTCGCTTTGCTTTTGGGGGGGTATCGCATTAAAACATCCGCCGCAGCTATCCCGCATAACGGGAACAACGCTTAAACCATTGCGGTAATTATTACGAATGCGATCGTAAGAAAAAAGTATCCTTTCGTCTAATGCCCCTCGTGCCTCATCACTTATTCCTTTATATTGAGTCTCTTCTTTTTCTGTGTCGGCAATAATTTTTTCGAGTTCACTTTTTTTGTTGTTCAAAACTCCTTCCTTAGCAGCAATTTGTTTTTTAGCAGTGTCGAGCACTTTAATTTTTTCGGCAATTTCTTCGTTTGCGTCTTTAATATGTTTCTCAGCGAGTTTTATTTCAAGCTGCTGCATTTCCATTTCTTTATTAATCGCTTCAAACTCGCGATTATTTTTAACGTTCTCGCTTTGCTTCTCGTATTTTTTTGTCAGCGCTTCGGCCTCTTTAATGATTTCTTTTTTCTTTTCAATAAAATCGGAAATACCATTTATCTCTTCTTCAATACGTGTTTGACGTGCATGCAAACCTTGTATTTCGTCTTCAAGGTCACTTACTTCCATAGGCAGCTCGCCTTTAAGAATGCTGATCTCATCAAGCTTCGAGTCAATTTTTTGCAGCCTTACCAGGTTGGTCAATTTTTCTTCAACAGAAAAGTCTTTAACAGTAGCCATATTTACTTTTAAAATTTAATAGTTAAGTGTTCAAAACAAATGCAGGAATGAACTGTTGGATTTCTGAAACCAATAATGGATTCTATTAAGCATTTTACTATCATTTGTTTTTAGCCCCTTTAGGGGTTGGGGTTAAAAGTAATTGACGGGGTTCGTCTTTACTTCACTTTTAAGGACGGCAAAGGTAGGAAAATTTGTATGCAAAACATCATGCAGAAGGTCAACGGTAAATTGCTCACTTTCAAAATGACCAATGTCTGCAATAACGAGTTTGGTTTCAGCATCAAAAAATTCGTGATACTTTATATCTGAAGTAATGTAAAAATCGGCTCCGGCTAAGAGAGCATTCTTAATCAGAAAGCTTCCTGCTCCGCCGCATAGCGCTATTTTTTTAACTTTTCGTCCTAATAATCGAGTATGTCGAATTACCTGTAAATTAAACTCACTTTTTACCAGTTGCAAAAAATCCCTCTCATCCATTTCTTCTTTAAGTTCTCCAATCAGTCCGCTTCCCACTTCCTGAAAATTATTGTCTAAAGCAATCAAGTCGTAAGCAACTTCTTCGTAAGGGTGTGCTTCGGTCATTGCATTTACCAGCTTTTCTTTTAAGTATGCCGGAAAGATTACCTCAATCTTTTCTTCGTTTGTTACTTCTCTTTTACCTGCCTCGCCTGTGTGTGGATTAGTTCCTTCGCCAGGTTTAAAAGTACCGGTCCCTTTTATACTAAAGCTGCATTCGCTGTAGTTACCAATATTTCCGCCGCCGGCTTTAAAGATGGCTTCCCTTACCTTATCTGCATGTTCCTGCGGAACAAAAGTGTACAGCTTCATCAGACTGGTTGGTTTATGAAGCAATACTTTCCGGTTATCTAAACTAAGCTTATCAGCCATTTTTCCATTTACGCCCTGCAACAAATTATCCAGATTGGTATGGATGGCGTAGATAGCTATATCATTTTTTATTGCAGCGATAACCGCTCTTTCAACATAATTTTTTCCGGTTATTTTTTTAAGTTCATTAAAGATGATGGGATGGTGTGCAACAACAAGGTTGCAGCCTTTATTTTTTGCTTCGAGAATTACATCTTCTGTTGCATCAAGGGTACAAATAATGCCTGTGCAATCTGATGCTGCATTACCGGTTATCAAACCTGCGTTATCATAACTTTCCTGGTAGGAGGGAGGTGCAAGTTCTTCAAGTACCTGTATGATTTGGGCAATCTTCATCTTGGGTTAAATAGTCCTTCCGGGATATTGTTTTAAAGCATATTCCAAACAATCCATAGCAGCACTGATTGCGGAAAGGTTAAGTACATAAGCCAGTCGTACTTCCTGCTTACCTAAACCAGGCGTACCATAAAAGCCGGTTGCGGGAGCAAGCATCACTGTGGCGCCGCCATACTCAAAACTTTCGAGCAGCCATTGGCAAAATACATCGCTATCATCAATTGGTAATTTAGCCATAGCATAAAAAGCCCCTCCGGGGTTTGGACAAAAAACGCCTTCCATAGCATTCAATCTTTTTACGATCAAATCGCGGCGGCTTTTATATTCGGCTTTTGTAGTATCAAAATAATCTGCGGGAAGATCAATTGCTGCTTCGCCTGCTATTTGTGCAAAGCCCGGCGGACTTAATCTTGCCTGAGCAAATTTCATCGTTGCATCTAAAAGGGCTTTGTTCTTGGTTACAAATGCACCTATTCTTCCCCCACAGGCGCTGTATCTTTTACTTATGGTGTCCATTATTATTACGTTGTCATCTACCCCTTTAAGATGCCCGGCGCTGAACTGTTTTCCTTCGTAAGTAAATTCTCGGTATGCCTCGTCAGAAAAAAGATAGAGATTGTATTTTAGGATCAGTTCTTTCAGTTGCTGCATTTCAGCTTGGCTGTACGAATAGCCTGTAGGATTATTAGGATTGCAAATAACAATCGCTTTTGTTCGGGGAGTTATTGCCTTCTCAAAATCTTCGATTGGCGGTAAAGCAAATCCATTTTCTATATGCGAGGTAATAGGAATAACCTTTACACCTGCTTCAACTGCAAAGCCGTTGTAGTTTGCATAAAAGGGTTCGGGAATAATTACTTCGTCACCTGCATCGAGGCAAGTCATAAAACCAAATAAAATAGCTTCGCTGCCGCCCGTTGTAATGATGATTTGATTATAATAAAGATCTATGCCTACAGAGTGGTAATATTTTACCAGTTTTTTGCGGTAGCTTTCGTTGCCTGCGCTGTGGCTGTATTCTAAAATGGTGAAGTTGCTGTTTCTCACCGCATCTAACACCATTTTTGGCGTTTCAATATCGGGCTGTCCAATGTTGAGATGATAAACCTGTATTCCTTTTTTCGTGGCTGCTTCTGCATAAGGCACCAGTTTGCGGATGGGAGAGGCGGGCATGATTTGAGCCCTGTTACTGATCGTTAACATGCCGCAAAGATATACGCCCCAAAATATAACCAATAAAAAAGCCGCCTGAAAAAGGCGGCTCTTCTAAATTATTTTGTTTCTTTTTATTGTTTAACTGTTGCTGTTTTAGCTGTAGTTGTTTTAGATACAGCAGCTTTTGTTTTAGGGCTTGCTGTTGTTTTAGCCGCAGATGCATTAGCGTTGCCTGTTGAAGCACTAGCTGCACCTGTATTTACTACTTCCCCTTCAATGTTTAACATAATAGGTTCTGCTACGTTTGCAACTTTTACGGTTACCGGTTTTGTAAAACCACCTGTAGCGGCAGCATTATAGGTAACTTTTATTGTTCCGGTTGCGCCTTTGGCAATTGCACCTTTAGGATATTCAGGAGTTGTACAGCCACAAGTTGCTGTAGCGCTTTCAATAACCACAGGTTTATCACTTGTATTTTTGAAAGCAAAAGTATGGGTAACAGGTACACCTTGTTTCACTTTACCAAAACTATGTTTAGCTTCAGTAAATTCGAGAGGAGCTTTAGTTTGAGCAAACGTGGCAGTTGCAGTTGATACCGCAATTAATAGATAAAGGATTTGTTTCATTGTAGTTTTTGTATTAAGAAGATTTAGAAATACTGATTATGTTTAATTAAAGATTATTTACTTCCGTTTTTTAGCTTTTGAACGCCGGTATTAGCAGGAGGTGTTGCTTCAGGCGCTTTATAACCTACACCATGAAACCTGATCTGCTTGGTCATACCATTATTGAAAGTTATATCAACGTATTTATCAAATGGCCCATCAGCATAACCGCTAAAGCCTAAAGTTACTTTAAAGGTTTCGCCTGGTGCATAAGGACCGGGTTGATATTTAGGAGTTGTACAACCGCAGCCAACTTTTACGTTTTCTATCTTAACCGAATCATTGCTGATGTTTTTGATTTCTACATCAAACTGAACAGGTTTGCCGTAAGGGATTTTACCAAAATCGTGGTTTTCTTCTTTAAAAGAAAGAGCTTTAGAAACGTCTGCCGCAGGCGTAACTATTGTGCCGGCAGCCTGAGTTGTTGTTGCCGGAGCCTGGGCATTAATAATAGCTGCAACAAACAAGCTGGTAATAAGTAAACTAAATTTTTTCATTGAACGATGGTTTTAAGATTTGTAAAGTTATTGGTTTTTGCTAAGAAAATTATGTGCCTGATTTCGCCGCTATTTTAATTTAAGTTTTTATTAATGATTTTTTTGGGTAATGATATTACGGATTGCAGGCAGCGGTTGATAAATGTGATGCTCTCTTTCGACCTGAAAATTCTCCAATCGTTTACTTAATAACAATTTTTTGCAACCTGTTACGGTTATTGAGCTTAAAGTTTATTTTTGATTATGCAAACCGAGCAATTTAATACCGTTGATACCGAAGCAGCCGAAGACGTAATCTCTTTCGAGGGGTTTAGGCAGGAAGTTTTGCAGGATTACCAAATTGCCATGGAAAGCCGCGAAGCAAGTTTAACGGGTAGGCGCGAAGTGCTGACCGGTAAAGCTAAATTCGGAATTTTTGGTGATGGAAAGGAGCTTGCACAAATAGCTATGGCTAAGTTTTTTAAGCCGGGAGATTTTCGTGCGGGTTACTACAGAGACCAGACTTTTATGCTTTCAAGCGGCCTTGCAAATGTTGAACAATTTTTCGCCCAGCTATATGCTGACCCTGATGTTACGCACGATCCCTTTAGTGCAGGCCGGCAAATGAATGCTCACTTCGCCACTAAGTTTGTTGATGATAATGGTAACTGGCTCGATCTTGCTAATCTAAAAAATGTTTCCGCCGATATTGCTCCTACAGGTGGTCAAATGCCTCGTGCATTAGGTTTGGCATTTGCTTCAAAAGCTTTCAGAAGTGTAGCTGCCCAAAATGAGTTTGACTATTTAAGCCATAACGGAAATGAGATATGCTTTTGCACCATCGGCGATTCGGCCACAAGCGAAGGACACTTTTGGGAAACCGTTAATGCTGCAAGTGTATTACAGGTTCCCTTAGCCATTTTTATTTGGGATGATGGTTATGGAATTTCTGTTCCTAAAAAATACCAGACAACCAAAGGTTCTATTTCCGAAGCGCTTGCCGGTTTTCAAAAAAAAGATGGAACAAATGGTTTAAATATATATAAAGTAAAAGGATGGGATTATGCCGGTATGTGTGAGGTATTTGAGGATGCTTTGAATGAAATGAGAGAAACACATACCCCTGCTATTTTTCATGTTGAAGAAATAACGCAGCCCCAGGGCCACTCAACCAGTGGAAGCCATGAACGCTATAAAACAAGAGACAGGCTGGAGTGGGAGAGAGAATGGGATTGTAATAAAAAGTTTAGAGAGTGGATAATTGCTAACGGCCTTGCAACCGAAGAAGAATTAGCAGTTATTGAAAACCGCGTCAAAGCTTATGTAAAAGAAAGTAAAACCAAAGCATGGGAAAAATTTTTGGCACCGGTAAAGAAGCAGGTTTCAAAAGCAGTGGAACTGATAAGTGCAATTGATGTAAGAGATGTGGAAAGTTATAATGAGCTTCAGCATCTTGCCACTAATCTTCAAAATTTCCGCGAGCCTATGCGGCGTGATGTGATGAAGGCATTAGCAGCAAGTGTTCGCATAGCACCTTATGCAAATAATGTTAAGCATTATTACGAAGAGCTTAAAAAGGATAATGAGGATTTATATAATAGTTGTTTATACAACGAAGGGCCAAAAGCTATATCAAATATTTCTGAAGTAAAAGTTTCTTACAACCGTGATGCACCTTCAATTAACGGGTACGAAATATTGAACAGGTATTTTGACAGGTTGCTGGCAGCCAACCCCAAAGTATTTGCTTTTGGTGAAGACGTTGGGCTTATAGGCGATGTTAACCAGGCGTTTTCAAACTTGCAGCAAAAGCATGGGGCGAACCGCGTTTTTGATACCGGAATAAGAGAGCTAACTATAGTTGGACAAGGAATTGGCATGGCCTTGCGCGGCCTTCGCCCCATTACCGAAATTCAATACCTCGATTACCTGTTATATGCTTTGCAGCCATTAAGCGACGATGTGGCAACAGTGCATTTCAGAACAAAAGGTCAACAAAGTTGTCCTCTAATTATTCGTACCCGTGGTCATAGGCTCGAAGGTATATGGCATAGCGGATCGCCTATGGGGATGATCATAAATTCGCTTAGAGGCATTCATGTTTGTGTACCACGAAATATGGTGCAGGCAGTGGGAATGTATAATACTTTATTAAAAGGTAACGACCCGGGATTAATGATTGAGTGTCTTAATGGCTATAGGCTAAAAGAAAAGTTACCAAACAATTTATTAGAGCTTACCGTTCCTTTAGGTGTTCCCGAAATAATACGGCAGGGCGAAGATGTAACCATTGTTTCGTATGGCTCTACTTTAAGAATTATATACGAAGCGGTTTCTATATTAGAAAAAACAGGAATTAGCTGCGAGGTTATTGATGTACAAACTTTGTTGCCTTTTGATATTAATCATTCCATTGTTAAATCGTTGCAGAAGACAAACAGGGTAATTTTTATTGATGAAGACGTACCCGGCGGCGGCGGCGCATATATGTTCAACAAAGTTATTGAACAACAGAACGGCTACCGCTATCTTGATGTTGCTGCCCGAACATTAACTTCCAAAGCTCATCGCCCTTCTTACGGAAGCGATGGTGATTATTTTAGCAAGCCTAATGTTGAAGATATTGTTGAAGCAGTGCAGGAAATGATGGCGGAGTAACCTCACCCCGGCCCTCTCCTTGCGAAGGAGAGGGAGAAATTAGCTGATGATTTAAGGAGAAATGTGGAGGGTTTTAAGGTTTGAGGTGGATGGTTTAAGGTGTGATGTTTAAGGTTTAAAGTTGTAGGGTTAAAAAGTATTCTATCTCCCTTATCAAAATCTACCCTTAGTGTACCCTTTAAAGGAGATCCTGATTGATTAATTGTAAACGCTTTTAGGATGCCGCTTTTTCATCAGCAGGATATTAATGAAACAACAAGATTAGCTGTGTGGAAGATTGAAGAAACCGAACAATTCTTTCTTGCCAAAGTGCCTTTATTCAACCCCATTTCTCACCCCCATAAGCGATTGCAACATCTTGCCGGGCGGTATCTTTTACCATTTCTATTCCCCGATTTTCCTTGTGAAGAAATTGAGATTGCAGATACAAGAAAGCCCTTCCTTCGCGATGAACAATATCACTTCTCCATTGCGCATTGCAGTAATTATGCAGCCGCCATCGTAAGCAGCAATAAAAGGGTTGGTGTGGATGTTGAATTAATTACTCAACGGGTTGGAAAAATAAAACATAAGTTTTTGCATCCGACCGAAGTAAGATTTGTTAATTCTCAATTAATCAATCAACATATCAACCTCTTAACCTTACTATGGAGTGCAAAAGAAGCTATGTACAAATGGTATGGCTTGGGCGAAGTTGACTTTAGTGAAATGATGCGCACATTTCCATTTCAAATAAACGATTCCGGAGAAATTGAAGCGGTGTTTATGAAAGGATCTCTTCAAAAAAAGCTAACCCTTCATTACAGGATGATTGAAGGGTTAAGTATGGTTTGGGTAGTGAGTGATTAATCTATAAACAACGTATCATTATCTTCCAATAAACTCATATTAACCGCATCGGCCCCCGCAATGCCTTCAATAGAACCACGAATATGGGCAGCATTTAGTAAAACTTTTTCGAGTTGTTTTTCGCGGGCTTTCCATAATCGTTCCATTGCATCACGCTCTTTTTGAATGCTTAACCGCATGCTCATAAAACCTTCGCGTATCGCTTTCCACTGTTCCGAAAATTCGTTGCTTGTTAGGTAATCGTACAGCAGGTTCATTTTATCACCTTTTTTTTCCTGGCTTTTAGTGAGAGCAAAAACTTTTAAAATGCTTGTTCGTAATACAGTAGCCAGGCTTCTTACTTCCGCAAAACTGCAAACATATACGCCGTCTTTTTCGCCAAATCTTTCCATATCTTTTGGTAAAGTTTGCGTTACAATCACAGCAATGTCAGCACCCTGCGAACGCATATCAGCTTTCAGTTTATCTATCCAGTCGTTTGAAAAATTAGAGGTGCGCTTGCTTTCGTAAATAATTTTACCGCATTCGTTGCCAAAAGGATTGCAAATCACCTGTAAGCAATCAGCACCACGAACACCTTTGCCAACAGATACCACCTTATCAAAAGGAAAGCCGGACTTTAACATATCCTCCAACATCAATTCCTGAACTTCTCCCTGCAATTGCATGCTGCCCTGTTCGGCCTTTTTGCGCATTTCGTCAGCAAGCTTTTTCTGGTCATCCAACTGCTTTTCCTTTTCAGCTAATTGTAATTTGAACTTTGTTTCCAGGTGTTGCAGTTTTTGACTCTCAACTTCACGAATTTCTTTTGCAAGCCTTTCCCGCTCATCATTAAATCTTTTTTGAAGCTGTAATTCCAACTCAGCTTCTTTTTCTTTGAGTTTTTGTTCTTTCTGTAAAAATTCGAGTTCTTTTTGGCGTGCTTCTTTGAGTTTCTCTGTACTTTCTTGGCAAGACTGCTGAAGCATCTTCATCTGGTTCTCATAATCAGAAGCAACAGATTTTCTTATAGATTCTTGAAGTTCTTGCTGCAGTTTTTGTTTTTCCTGTTGTAGCTTCTTATTTAATTCATCATCTTTTTGCTGAAGTTGTTTGAAAAGGGAATTTTCTTTTTCTCTAAATTCTTCGTCCTTACGTTTTTGCCAGTCTGACATCTTAGTACGTAATTCTTTCTGAACCTCTTCCCTTATTGCCTCGTTTGGCTCAAATTGATTTTGACATTTAGGGCAAGTAATCATTGATGTAGACATTCTAAATAATTTTTTGTAAAGGTAGAAGTATTAATATAATTAGATGTGTCTTTTAAAGACCTTGAAGGTCTTTCTTGTTTGTATAATTAGTTGATTTTCAAATATTAGTAATGGCTTATTTGTCTTTGTCGGAATTGGCTATGAAAGACATTAACAAAACATGGAGAAATTGTACTTTTACCATTATGAAAAAAATGGTAAAATATTGTATAAGTGACCTTAAGAAAATGAAGACTTGTTTAGAACAGCAATTAGAAGATCTGAAGTTAGAAGTTTTTAAAGTGGACGAATGTTTTAAAAGAGTTAATAACGTAATTCAAAGCGCTAATAAATCTAATGATGATACCGAAATCCTCTTACCTGAAAATTTTTTATGTCCTCAAACAGTAACATTAAATGATAATAGAAAAAAAGTTAAATGGAGAGAATTAGCAATAGAAGTAATTTCAAAATCAAACAGCTTATTAAATAGTCAAATGATATATAATAAAGGAAGAGTTTCTTTTGCATTACAATTTATAAATGAACGTGACTGTAAAAAAAGTTTAAGTTCAGCCTTAAGTATATTAGTAGATGAAGGGAAAATTGGAAAATTTAAGGACCAGAAATCAAAGCGTCTATTTTTTGGGGATATACATAAACATTTTACTAAAGATGGTAAGCCTAATATGTCTTTTTTTAATAAAAACTAAAGCAACTGAACTTCAGTTGCTTTAGTGGTGGGAGCGGGTGGTATCCCGAGGCCGGCGTGAAGAACTAGCCCTAGTGGGTTCGATTCCCATCTCCTCCACAATTTCAAAATTACTATTTTTTAAAATTATCCTTACAATTTCTTCTAAAACCCCGCCACCGAATCATCTCCCCGTTTATCAGCCGCAGTTTCCATTTTACCATTCGTAATTTTAATTACTTCCATTCTTCCGATTGAAGATCGTTCGGTTATTTTATAGCCCATATCTTCAAGCTGCTTTCTTACATCCTGCGAAAAATCTTTTTCAACCTGAATTTCATCCGGCAGCCATTGGTGGTGAAATTTGGGTTTATTAATGGCATTGGATGCATTCATTCCAAAATCAATTACATTAATAATGGTTTGGTAAACGGAAGTGGGGATGGTTGTTCCGCCGGGAGTGCCCAACACCATAAAAGGGTTGTTTGCTTTTATTACCAGCGATGGTGTCATTGAACTTAGCATACGTTTACCCGGAGCAATTGCATTTGCCTCGCCGCCTATGGCTCCGTACATATTGGGTACGCCGGGTTTTACACTAAAATCGTCCATCTCGTTGTTGAGCAAAAAACCTGCGCCGCCTACAACTGTCTTGCTTCCGTATTGCCCGTTTAATGTGGTGGTTACAGATACCATGTTTCCCCATTGATCCATTATGCTTATGTGGGTGGTTTCTTCACTTTCAATAATGCCGGCTTTTACCTCTGTGCTTTTGCCGGCTCTTGTGCTGTCGTAGTCGCTCATTCTTTTAGCAATGTATGCATCGCTTGTCATCGTTGTTAAAGGCACTTTCCAAAAATCCGGATCACCTAAATGTTCGGCACGATCAGCATAAACTCTTCTTTCAGCTTCGGTCATTAGCTGAACGCTTTTTGCTGTTTCAAATCCGTATGCAGCTAAGGGTTTATTTTCTACCATTTTAAGCATTTGCAATAATAGAACGCCGCCGCTGCTTGGCGGTGGCATGCTTACTATTGTATAACCTTTATAATCAAATTGTAAAGGTTTTCTGTCTTTGGCTTTGTAGTTTTTTAAATCAGCATAAGAAATTAAACCGTTGCCACGTTTCATTTCTTCAACTATCAAACGGGCAGTTTCGCCTTCATAAAATCCTGCTGCGCCTTTATCTCTTATTCGCTTTAAAGTATTGGCCAGGTCTTTTTGAACAAGCGTATCGCCTGCCTTCCATTTATTTTTTATAAATACCGGTTGCTTTGAATTGTATCTTTTAAAAGCTTCCTGCGAAGCGTTTAATGAACCGGCTTCTCTTTCGCTTAAAGCAAAGCCATTTTCAGCCAAGTCAATTGCAGGCTGAATAAGCGTTTTAAAAGGAAGCTTTGCATATTTCATGCTTGCAAACAAACCTGCAATGGTTCCGGGAACACCTGAAGCAAGATGACCGTTTTGAGATAGGTTAGTTTGTGCATTTCCCTGTGCATCAAGATACATATCGCGGCTTGCTTTTGCCGGCGCAGTTTCGCGATAGTCAAGTGTGAAAGTTTTTCCGTCTTGCATTCGTGCAACCAAAAAACCTCCGCCACCAATATTGCCGGCACCGGGATAAACAACCGCCAACGCAAGCTGAACGGCAATGGAAGCATCAATTGCATTACCGCCTTGTTTTAGAATTTGTGCACCCACCACACTTGCCAACGGATGAGCGCTTGCAACTGCGCCTTTTGTAAATATCTGTTCCTTTTGTATGGAATAATTATAAGGATCAATAATTTTTCCTTTACCTATAAATTGTGCAGGCGCATAACCCGAAGCGCACAACAATACAAATGCAACTGCTGATAACTTTCTCATAATGCCAAATTATTACATTTATGTTGATTACTTAAAAGCTGCTTTAAAATGTTGTATTGCTTTTTTAGTTTAACTACTTTCACCGCCATTAAACTAAAGAATGAAGAAAAGTATTGTACTGTTGGCAGCGTTAATTTTTTGCATTACATCCATTTCACAATCGCTTCAAAGTCCCGAACAGTTTTTGGGTTATAAAATTGGTACGCATTACACGCCTCATTATAAAATAGTAAATTATGTAAAGGCTGTTGCACACGCAAAGCCCGACATGATTAAAATAGAAAAGTATGGCGAAACTTACGAAGGAAGAGAGTTACTGCTTGCCTGCATTTCTTCGCCTGAAAATTTAAAGAACCTGGAGAGCATACGGCAAAACAATCTTTCACTTACAGGTATATCAAAGTTGCAGGGGCAGGTTAATAATGCTCCTGCAATTGTATGGCTCAGCTATAATGTACATGGTAACGAAACGTCTTCTTCAGAGGCTGCTTTGTTAACTTTATATTCTTTGGTTGACCCTTCTGATGCAAGAACTAAGGAATGGCTTAAGAATACCATTGTTATAATTGACCCCTGCATGAATCCCGATGGCAGAGACAGGTATGTGAATTGGTTTAATTCGGTAACCGGTAAAAATTATAGTGTGGATCCGCAATCGCGGGAGCATAGCGAACCCTGGCCCGGCGGACGAAGCAACCATTACAACTTTGATTTGAATCGTGATTGGGCATGGCAAACTCAGTCTGAGACACAGCAACGCTTAATTAAATACAACCAGTGGATGCCTCAGATACATGTGGATTTTCACGAGCAGGGCGTTAATGCCCCCTATTATTTTGCTCCTGCCGCCGAACCTTTACACGAAGTAATTACGCCCTGGCAAAGAGAATTTCAACAAACAATAGGTAAGAACAATGCCCGATATTTTGACGAGAACGGCTGGCTCTACTTCACTAAAGAACGCTTCGATCTTTTTTATCCTTCTTATGGCGATACTTATCCTATTTATAATGGCGCAATCGGTATGACTTATGAGCAGGGCGGCGGCCCCCGTGGCGGACTTGGCGTTGTAAACGATGACCGCGATACTTTAACGCTTGTTGACAGAGTAATGCATCATTATGCTACAAGTCTTTCTACCATTGAAGCAGCTTCAAAGAATGCAACGCAATTAGTTACGGAATTTAAAAAGTTTTTTGATAACAGCAGAAATGCTGTGGGAAGTAATTATAAAACGTATGTACTTACCAGCAATGATGCTTATAAGATAGCTTCAGTAAAAAACCTGCTCGACAGAAATCGGATTGAGTATGGCGCCCTTAATGGCAGGGTTAAAGGTTTCCACTATTTCTCAGGTAAAGATGAAGAAGGAGCCTTACAAAAATATACACTTGCCATTTCTGCTTACCAGCCCAAATCTACTTTGGTAAAAGTTTTGTTTGAGCCTAAAGGAACGCTGACCGATTCCGTTACTTACGATATTACTGCGTGGGCTGTTCCTTATGCTTATGGCGTAGATGCCTATGCATTAAAGGATAAAAAAAATCTTACTGCCTATAATGCTTCTGCTGAAGCCACTAAAATAAATGTGGTTTCTTCTTATGGGGTTTTAATTCCGTATTCCTCTTTAAATAGTGCAAGGGTTCTGGCTTATTTATTAAAAAAGGGGGTTAAGGTGCGAATGGCCGAAAAACCTTTCACTTTTAAAAATATAAATTTCGACAGAGGCACTTTAATTGTTATAAGAACAAGCAATGCTGCAAACTGGATTGCAACTGTAAATGAAGCTGCTAATTTATATCGGGTGCAGCCAATAGAAGTAAGCAGCGGGTTTGTTGACAAAGGCGCAGACTTTGGATCGCCCGATGTAAGGATGATTACAGCACCAAAAGTAGCTTTACTTACAGGCGAGCAAACCTCTTCGTTAGGCGCAGGCGAAGTGTGGCATTTTTTTGATCAAACACTCGATTACCCCCTTACGCTTATAAATACGGCAGATATTGCCAGGGTTGATCTGAAAAAATATGATATATTAATCATTCCTGACGGCAGGTATCGCTTTCTTAGCGATAAAAGCCAGCCTGACAAACTGAAAGAATTTGTAAGAAGTGGCGGAAAGCTAATTGCCATGCAAAGTGCAGTAGAACAACTTGCCGCAGCAGATTGGGGAATAAAACAAAAAGATATTAAGGATGAAAAGCCGGCAAGCGACAGCTATAACTTATTAAAGAAATACGGCGAACGCGAAAGAGAAAATGTTGACCCAATGCCTGGGGCAATTTATAAAGTTGAGTTAGATAATACACACCCGTTGGCTTTTGGTTATCCTGAATATTATTACACTTTAAGGCAAGACACACACATTTACGAATTTTTGAACGAAGGATGGAACGTTGGCGTGATAAAGAAAAATGAACTTGTTTCAGGGTTTGTAGGTTATAAACTAAAAAATAAAATTAAGGATGGTTTATTATTTGGAGTTCAGCAAATGGGCTCCGGCTCCATTGTTTACCTTGCTGATGACCCGTTGTTTCGTTTGTTTTGGGAGAATGGCAAGCTCATGTTTTCAAATGCAGTTTTTCTTGTGGGGCAATAAAAGCCCCCGGCCCTAAAGGGAGAAGAGAGATGTGAGTTCTGGAGTTTCAGGATTTTTACATTTTAATTTTGCATTTTTAATTTTTAATTTTGACTTTCTATCCCCTTATCTTTGCCCGATGAAATTGAACGTGCACATCATCCGTCATCATCTCTTGCCATAAGGTAAGCCGTGTTGGAGTGCAATTGTAAATAAACATTTTAGGGCTTACCTGCAGGTGAGCCCTTATTGTTTAAACCATCATCCTCCTTCCCCTGAAGGGGAAGGAGGATGATGGTACTAATTATAAAACCCCTCCCTTTAGGGAGGTTAGGAGGGTAATCATGGTTCTAAAAATAGCAATTCAAAAGTCGGGGAGACTGCATGACGATAGTATAAAGCTGTTGAAAGAGTGCGGCATTGATATTTCGAACGGGGTAAATAAACTCAAAACCGAGGCAAGCAATTTTCCACTTGAAGTTTATTTTTTACGGGATGATGATATACCTCAATACGTGGAAGATGCCGTTGCAGATATTGGTTTCGTTGGCGAGAATGTGGTATATGAAAAAAATAAAAAAGTGGAAGTGGTTGAACAACTTGGCTTTGGTAAATGCAGATTAAGCATTGCCGTTAGTCGTAACGAAAACTATGATGATGTAAGTTATCTGCAAGGCAAACGTATAGCAACCACTTACCCTGTTATCGTTCAAAAGTTTATGCAGCAAAAAGGTATAAACGCCGAGATACATGAAATAAGCGGCAGTGTTGAAATTGCTCCCGGCATTGGCCTTGCTCATGCCATCTGCGATTTGGTCAGTAGTGGTTCAACTTTATTTATGAATGGATTGAAGGAAGTGGAAACCATTTTAAGTTCGCAGGCCGTACTTATTAAGAACAGGAACTTACCTAACGATAAACAGCAACTGATAGATAAGTTATTGTTTCGGATTAAGGCTGTAAAAAAATCGAAGAACAATAAATATATATTGCTTAATGCGCCCAACGAGAATCTGAAAGAGATCATATCTCTTTTACCGGGAATGAAAAGTCCTACGGTTTTACCTTTGGCCGAAAGCGGCTGGAGCAGCGTTCATAGTGTTTTAAACGAAAATGAATTCTGGGATATTATTGAGAAACTTAAAACCGCAGGTGCTCAGGGAATTCTGGTTATTCCGATTGAAAAAATGATTATTTAATAAATATTAAAACCCTTTACAACTATTGTTTTACTTAATAGTCAAAACGAAACAATGAATACACTGGCAAGCAAAATACGAACAGGCGAATTACAAATAGTCGGCTATAACGAAGATATGCTGAAGGAGATGATGGAGTTGTTTTATAATACTGTGCATGCAGTGTGTGCAAAAGATTATAACCCTCAGCAACTAAGCCGGTGGGCTCCTTTAAATGCTGATGTTGCAGCCTGGAAACAACGGTTATATAATAATATATGTAAAGTGGCAGTGATTAAAAATGTTATCGTTGGCTTTTCGGAGTTAACCGAAGATGGTCATGTAGATTGCATGTATGTTCATAAAGATTACCAGCGAAAAAATATTGCCCATAGTTTGCTACAAGAATTGCAGCAAATAGCAGAAGAAAGAAATTATGAAGTATTGACTACGGAGGCAAGTATAACCGCAAAACCTTTTTTTGAAAAACACGGATTTAAGATTACACAAATAAAGAAGAAACTTTATAACGGAAAGGAGTTTACCAATTATAAAATGATAAAGCAACTGTAAATATGTTAGCAGTGCATGCGTACCCCGAAAAAAATTCGTGGAAGTTATTGTTACAAAGACCTGTTATAGATAATTCATCCCTTGAAGCAAGCGTATCTAATATTTTAACTGAGGTGAAATTGAATGGTGATGGAGCATTGAGAAAATTTGCGTCCATGTTTGAGAAGGTTACGTTGACGGATATATTAGTAAGCACAGATGATATTAATAAAGCCGAAGATTTATTGCCCGAAGATTTAAAACAAGCCATACAACAGGCAAAGGCAAACATCGAAAAGTTTCATACCGCACAATTGCAACCAGAAGATGCAGTAGAAACAATGCCAGGTGTAAAATGCTGGCGTAAAGCAGTGGCTATCGAAAAAGTAGGTTTGTACATTCCCGGTGGCACGGCTCCTTTGTTTTCAACCATATTAATGTTGGGCATTCCGGCAAAGATTGCAGGATGCAAAGAAATTATAGTGTGCACACCATCCGATAAGCAGGGTAGTGTAAACGCTACAATTTTGTATGCAGCAAAGCTTATGGGCATAACTAAAATATTTAAAGTGGGAGGCGCCCAGGCAATCGGTGCAATGACTTATGGTACTTCAACAATTCCTAAAGTATATAAGATATTTGGGCCTGGAAATCAATACGTAACGGCTGCAAAAATGTTAGTTCAAAGAGATGGTGTAGCGATAGATATGCCTGCGGGCCCCACTGAAGTGGCAGTGCTTGCCGATGATACTGCTAATGCTCAATTTGTTGCTGCCGATCTTTTATCGCAGGCCGAGCATGGTGCAGACAGCCAGGTAATTTTGGTAACTACTTCCGATACGCTTGCTACCCAAACAGAGCAGGAAGTTATAAAGCAACTTAACGGATTGCCTCGCCACGATATAGCTGCACAGGCATTATCTGCCAGTAAAATTATTATTGTAAAAACGCTTAAGCAAGGCATTGACTTAATAAACGAATATGCACCCGAACATTTGATCATTGCTTGTAAAGATGATGAAAGGGTAGCTGAACAAATTATAAATGCAGGTTCTGTTTTTCTTGGTAATTATTCTCCTGAAAGTGTTGGCGATTATGCAACAGGAACCAATCATACATTGCCAACCAATGGTTATGCAAAAGCCTACAGCGGTGTTAGTGTTGACAGCTTTATGAAGAAAATTACCTTTCAAAAATTAAGTAAAGAAGGGCTTAAAGAGATTGGAAAAACCGTTGAATTAATGGCAGAAGCTGAAGGATTGGAAGCGCATAAGAAGGCAGTTTCTATAAGATTAGAAGATAGGAGTTAGGAGACAGAAGATAGGAGACAGGAGATAGGTGACGCGAGTATTTAAATTACCTAAAAAACTAGCGATATTAGAGAACTTATAACTGTAAACCTTATCCAAGAAGCCAATTTTCAAAAAACCAATTCGAACAAAAATTCTAACTCCTAAATTCTCTTTCCTACAAAATGGCAACAAAAAATTTTCAGGAACTTATTGTATGGCAAAAAGCACATCAGTTTGTTCTTGATGTTTATAAATACACCAGCAGTTTCCCTAAAGAAGAACTTTATAGTCTCGTATCTCAATTTCGAAGGGCTGCTATTTCAATTCCGGCAAACATTGCAGAAGGTTATAAAAAAACAGGAACCCAAAATAAAGCACGGTTTATGAATATCGCTCAAGGCTCAATAGAAGAATGCCAATATTATATACTTCTTTCTAAAGATTTAGGATATGGAGAAAACAATCATTTGCAATTATTGCTAAACGAAGTAAGCAAAATGCTTGAATCTTATCGCTCAAAAATTCTATCTCCTAACTCCTAACTCCTAACTTCTATCTCCTAAACCAATGTTCGATCTAAATAAACTAACCAGAGATAACATCAAAAACCTTGTTCCGTATTCATCAGCAAGAGATGAGTTTAGCGGAGAGGCAAAAGTGTTTTTAGATGCCAATGAAAACTCATTAGGTTCGCCGTTAACCAAATGGTATAACCGTTATCCCGATCCTCACCAGGTTAAGTTGAAGGAAGCTATTTCTAAAGTAAAAGCAATTGAGCCAAACAAAATATTTTTAGGCAACGGAAGCGATGAGTGCATTGATCTGTTGTATCGTTGTTTTTGCAATCCTGGTAAAGACGATGTAATTATTTGTCCGCCCACTTATGGGATGTATGAAGTAAGCGCTAACATTAACGATGTTGAAATTCGTAAGGCGCCTTTGCTCGATAACTTTCAACTCGATTTGGTGCATCTCGAAAATCTTGTTGATGAGTACACGAAACTCATCTGGATTTGTTCTCCCAACAATCCTACAGCCAACTCTATGGACAGGGAAGACGTGGAAATGATCCTTAATAATTTTAATGGTCTTGTAGTTGTAGATGAAGCTTATATCAACTTCTCCCGTCAAAAATCCTTCATCCGCGAGTTGCCCGATTATCCCAACCTTGTTGTACTGCAAACTTTTAGTAAGGCGTGGGGGCTGGCTGCATTGCGTTTAGGTATGGCATTTGCATCGGAAGAAATAATTGAAACGCTAAACAAGGTTAAGCCACCGTATAACATAAACCAGGCAACTCAGGAACTTGCATTAAAAGCACTGGAAGAGGTTGGTCAGGTTAACGATATGATTACAGAACTGGTACAAATGCGGGAGGCGTTGAAAGGTGTTTTCGAAAAAATTCCTTTAATAGAAAAAGTGTATCCGTCGGATGCAAATTTTTTACTGGTTAAAGTGAAAGGGGCAAAAAAAATATACAACTATCTTTTAGGTAAAGGAATTGTTGTAAGAGACAGAAGCAACGTAAAACTTTGTGATGATTGTTTACGAATAACAGTGGGAACCGAACAGGATAATACTGCATTGGTAGATGCATTGCTTGACTGGCAGGTTGGAAACAAGTGAAAATATTTTTAAAAACAAATCGTATGAATAAATTTTTTTCAAAACTTTTGGTTGCTGCAATGTTTGCCGCGCCATTTTCTGCAAAAGCTGCAGATAGTCTTTATAAGCCTGCAGCAACTATACGCCCCGATGCCGGAAATGCCGGATTAAAATTACCGGCAGGATTTGGCGCATTAATGTTTGCCGAAAATCTTGGGCAGGCACGTCATATTGTAGTAAATAAAAATGGTGACGTTTACGTAAAACTTGCGCGACTAAAAAATGGAAAGGGCATAATTAAACTTCGTGATAAAAATGGTGATGGAAAAGCTGATGATACTTCTGGTTTCGCAAATTATGGCGGCACGGGCATCGCTATAAAAAATGGGTTTTTATATGCATCTTCTAATACCGACGTATATAGGTATAAGCTTAACGCAAATAATGAAGTTGAAAACACAGACAATCCCGAGCATATTGTTGGAGGATTAATTAACCGGCGCCAGCACGAAACAAAATCAATAACCCTTGATAATAATGGAAATATTTATGTAAATATCGGCGCTTACTCAAACTCGTGCCAGGAGCAGGACAGGCAGAATGGCTCCAAAGGTATAGACCCTTGCCCTGTGCTAGACTCTGCCGGCGGCATCTGGCAGTTTAAGGCAGACAAGTTAGATCAAACCTATAAAGATGGAGTGCGTTACGCAACAGGAACAAGAAACGTTGTTGGCCTTGATTGGAATACAGAGGTAAATGAGTTGTATGTTATGCAGCATGGAAGAGACCAGTTGTTTCAGATGTGGCCGCAATTTTACAATCAAAAACAGGGAGCAGAGTTGCCCGCCGAAGAAATGTTTTTAATAAAAAAGGGAATGAACTATGGCTGGCCTTATTGCTACTACGATCAGTTTCAAAATAAAAAAGTTTTAGCTCCCGAATATGGAGGCGATGGAAAAAAGATTGGGCGTTGTGCCGAAATGCAAAATCCTGTTATAGCTTTTCCCGGCCACATGGCCCCCAATGGACTTTTGTTTTATACCGGCAATATGTTTCCTGAAAGGTATAAGAATGGTGCCTTCATTGCATTTCATGGTTCATGGAACCGGGCACCAGAACCCCAGGAAGGTTTTTTTGTAGCTTTTGTTCCCATCAAAAATGGTCAGCCTACCGGCAAATGGGAGATTTTTGCTAACGGTTTTGCAGGCGTTGAAAAGGTAGAAAATTCAAGGGATGTAAAGTATCGTCCTTGTGGTTTAGCTATGGGAACGGACGGTTCTTTATTTGTGACCGATGATAACAAGGGGAATGTTTGGCGCATAATTTATAATAGTAAAAAGTAATTATGAAGAAATTTTTTGTAACGGTTGTTTTATGTGTAAGTATTGTTTTCTTTTTATGGGCACAACCAAGAAAACCTGGAGCAACAAAAGCCAAAAAACCTGCTTCTGCACAAACTAAAACAACTGCGGGAGGAACACAGGCATCTTTTGAAAGGGGCAAGCAATTATATTCAAAAATTTGTGTAGCATGCCACCAAAAAGACGGAGGCGGAGTGCCACGATTAAACCCTCCTTTAATTAAAACAGACTATGTTCTTGGTGACAAAACGCGGCTGATAACAATTATTTTGAAAGGGCTAAATCAACCCTTAGAAATTGAAGATGAAGAATATACCAATCCGATGCCTCCGCAAGTACAGCTTACCGACCAGCAAATAGCTGATGTACTTACATTTGTTCGTAATAATTTTGGTAATAAGGCTTCTGCTGTTACGCCTTCTGAAGTGAAGGCGGTAAGAACGAAGACGAAGTAAGTAATGTAAGTATCTTTAAATTTTTAAATTTTAATGTATGGAAGCTGTAATAAAATTAAACGTAGATGAATTGTCAAATGAATTTCTAGACAATTTGAAAAAGTTATTTCCGGGAAGAAATGTAGAGATTAAGGTGGAAGAAGAAATGGATGCAACTGAGTTTATTCTTAGCAGACCGGCTTATGCAGAAGAGCTAAGCAGGCGGATAAAAAGTATTGAAGACAATACCGCTGATCTAATAACTGTAAAGCTTGAAGATTTACCATGAGGAATTTGATTTTTGAAATAAGTGCATTTGAAGAATTACAAGATTGGATTAGAAACGATAGGAAGATTGCATTAAAAATAAGCGAATTGATACAAGATGTTTTAAAGAATCCTTTTACAGGTTTGGGAAAGCCTGAACCTTTAAAAGGAAATTGTCAGGGCTATTGGAGCAGACGAATTACTGACGAGCACAGGCTTGTTTACAAGATTACAAATACAAGTATTATTATAGCTTCCTGCTATTCTCATTACAAAAAATAACATCTCATTTGAAACGGGTTTTATTTATAGACCGCGACGGAACACTTATTAAAGAAGCTCCGCCAACTTACCAGATTGATAGTTTCAGCAAGCTTGAATTTTATCCTCACATGTTTCAATACATGAGCAGGATTGCAAACGAATTTGATTACGAACTGGTAATGGTTAGCAACCAGGACGGCCTCGGTACACCTTCTTTTCCCGAAGACACTTTTCATCCTGTTCACAATTTTGTTATGAAGAGCCTGGAGAATGAAGGCATTCATTTTTCAGATGTTTTAATTGATAGGACATTTGCAAAAGATAATGCTCCAACCCGTAAGCCAGGCATTGGCATGTTCACCCAATATCTAAATAATGATAATTATGATATTCGAAATTCTTATGTAATTGGTGACCGTATAACTGATGTTCAGCTTGCAAAAAATTTAGGTTGTAAAGCTGTTTGGATAAACAACGACCCTAATCTTGGAGGAGCGGAAATAAAAGTTGCAAGAGCCGAGTTAGAGAAAGTGATCGCATTGGAAACAACTGAATGGAAAGAAATTTATGAGTTTCTAAAACTTGGATTAAGACAAGTTGTACATGATCGAAATACGAATGAAACAAAAATACATGTTGAGCTTAATCCTGACGGAAGTGGAAAAGCAAACATTTCAACCGGCGTTGGTTTTTTTGATCACATGCTCGATCAGATTGCACGTCATGGAAAGATGGACTTAACCATACAAACAAAAGGCGATCTGCATATTGATGAGCATCACACTATTGAAGATACCGGCATTGCATTAGGCGAAGCTTTTGCCAAAGCTTTGGCGGATAAACGAGGCATGGAACGATATGGTTTTGCACTGCCAATGGATGAAGCCGAAGCAAAAGTTTTAATAGACTTTGGCGGACGTAACTGGTTAGTTTGGAACGCAGAATTTAAAAGAGAAAAGATAGGAGAGATGCCAACTGAAATGTTCTTTCATTTCTTCAAATCCTTCAGCGATGCGGCAAAATGTAACCTCAATATTGAATGTAAAGGCGACAACGAACATCATAAAATTGAAGCTATTTTTAAAGCATTCGCCAAAGCCATAAAGATGGCGGTAAAGCGTGACCCGTTAAGTAATTACTTGCCTTCTACTAAAGGCGTTCTATAAATTTTTCACAGAGTGACGGGCGGTTGAATTAAATCTATCTCCCTTTAGGTATAATCTTACTATCAAAACCGGCAACAGGCATACTGCTTCTAAAAGTAGAATCAGGAACAATGCAGGGCATATTATAAGGCATCATAGCATACACATCGGCACCCTTACCATTACTGCCCATATATCTTTTATCAAGTTTTAATTGTAATACAAACCTGTCAGTCTTATTGTTATAAGGTACTACAATAATTGTGTCTTTATTGAGTTTATAGTTTTGCTGTAGTTGGTTACGAAACAAATTTTTGAACTTAGGATCTTCCCAGGGTTTACGTTTGTACATATCCGGCATTTGACAGTATCCGGCAGTTACGCAAAATGCAGTAATTATAAGCAGTAGAATTTTCATGACTTTAAGTTTATAGCTACCAAGTTAGACAATCTTTAGAATTATTTTTTATAACTATCCAAGTATTTTATCAGGCGTAATAGGCAGATCTCTTATCCGTTTTCCTGTTGCATGATAAACTGCATTTGCTACCGCCGCCGCTAAACCAATGATCGCTATTTCACCGAGCCCTTTAGAACCAATTGGGTTTATAACAGGATCGGGTTTGTCAATAAACAAAGCTTCAATATGAGGTACATCCGCATGAACAGGTACGTGATAATCGGCCAGGTTATTATTAACATAACGGCCAAAGCGGTGATCAAAAACACCTTCTTCCATCAGAGCCATTCCAATTCCGCCAACAACGCCACCAATCATCTGGCTGCCCGCAGTTTTTTTATTTACAATCTTACCTGCATCGGCAACTGTAACTGCTTTTGTAACGCGAACAACGCCTGTTAAGGGATGCACATTCACTTGTACAAAATGAACTGCAAAAGAATACATCGAATATTTACTTCGCTCTTCGCCACCTTGCGAGTCCTTCGTTACCTGCAATTCAAGAAGTCCATTTTGCTTTAAAACATCGGTATATGCCATCTTTTTTGAAGGATCATTTTTTGATGAAATAAAACCTTTTGCAAAAACAACCTCTTCAGGTTTGAGCCCATTTAAAGCGGAACCTTCTTTTGTGATTGCCAGTTCTGCAAGCTTTTGCTGCAATGCAATACACACATCATGCACAGCAGAACCTAAAGTAGAAGTGGTAGTGGAACCGCCTTGTGTAGGGCCCGGAGGAAGCGAAGAATCTCCTAATTCAAAAGTTATTTTATCTGGAGGCAAACCAAATACTTCTGAAGCAATACCCGTCATAGAAGTTGCAGTGCCGGGGCCGCTATCACTAACGGCACTTTGTAAAACAAGCGAACCATTGGCTAATAAAATAGCTTTTACTGATGCTCTTCCGCGACCTGCACCAAATGGTCCCGATCCCATTCCGTAGCCAACGAGCCATTCACCATTACGCATTGAACGTGGACGGGGATTGCGCTTGTTCCACCCAATCGCTTCGGCGCCTTTTTCATAACAATCTTTCAGGTATTTGCTCGACCAGGGGAGCTTTCGTTCGGGATCCATTTCTGCATAGTTCTTAACCCTTAGCTGTATAGGATCCATACTTAAGGCATAGGCCAGTTCATCCATTGCGGATTCCAATGCATAAGCGCCGGTTGCTTCACCCGGACCGCGCATCCAGGTAGGCGTGCTTTTATCTAAAGCAACTATTTTATAACTGGTATTTACATTAGGGCACTCATACATAAACTTAGACATGTTGACTGTTCCTTCTGTAAACTCTTCGTAAGTAGATGTTTCAGAAATGGCTTCGTGAGTGATGCCTGTAAGCTTACCATCCATTGTTGCACCTAATCCAATTTTTTGTCGTGTGTATGGCCTGTAGCCAACCATCGTAAACATTTGCGGACGGGTTAACACAAGCTTAACCGGCTTGCCCGTTTTTTTTGCCGCCATCACTGCTGCAATAACATGCGGCCATGTACGCAATGCCGAACCAAAACCCCCGCCAACAAAATCTGCATTCACCTGAACATTCTTTTCCTCCAGTTTAAAAGCATCCATAATGCTTCGCTGAGTTGATTTTACGCCCTGCGTTTTTTCGTACACGGTTACTTTATCCCCGTCCCATACAGCGGTGGTTGCATGCAACTCCATAGGATTGTGCACTTCTACAGGAAGAATATACTCATGCTCAATTTTAACAGGAGCGGATTTATACGCGTTAGCTTCGCCACGAACATAATCAGCAAAGCGAGGTCCTTTTGGTAAAGCAGCTTTGTCTTTATTTGCTTCTACACTTGTTTGGTGTTCCTCTTTATCGTATTCTGTTTTAACTAATGTGGCAGCATATAATGCACGTTCGTAAGTATCGGCAACTACTACTGCAATAGGCTGACCGGCAAAATAAATTCGTGCATTTTGAAAAATCCTGAAAGGATCGCCACCACTTGGAGGTTTAGCAGGATCGCCGCCCGTTTGATAGCCGGGGACTTTAGGTGCATTGCCATGATGAAGCACAGCCAAAACACCCGGTGCTTTGTCCGCCTGCTTTGTATCAATGTTTTTAATGCGGCCTTTGGCAATCGTACTTTCAACCAATACTGCGTATGTTAATCCCGGTAGTTGATGTTCGGCTGCATACTTTGCTGCTCCGGTTACTTTTTGCTTGCCATCAACTCGATCCAATGCCCCGCCTTGACCTTCTGAAAATTTTTCTTTTGCCATAAATTATATTTTACCTACTGCTATAATTTTTTTGTTACGAGCAGTTGAAGCTATGGGCATCAGCCGTTGCCACGCTCGGTTCAACTTTTATTTTTATAGGAGCTAACATTATACCTTGTCATTCTTGTGCTTTAATTTTTCTTTTCTCAGTTTTATTGCCTCCCTTAATGGAATCGTTTCCTCATTTTGTCTCATAGCTTTTTTTCGTCTTTCTTCAATCTGCTTAAAAGCCTCTCTTGCCGGAATTGTTTCCTCTTTTCGCCTCATAGCTCTGTCGAATGCACGCTCATCAGCAGCATCTTCCAGTTCTCTCATGATCTTTTCATAATCTTTGTAAGTAAGAAATACACCGATTTTTTTTCCTTTATCGTCGGTAACAATTTGTGGTGACATAATGAAAAATTATTTTAAGATTGATTTCTTTATTGCTTGCAAATTATAAAATCAATTATTGGTAATGTTATCTCCTTAAATACCTGAAGCAGTTTTTAAAGCTTCAACAATTGCATTAGGTGCCATAGTTAATTTAAAAGAATTGTGTTCAAAACCTTTGGCTCCCTGCATAGCTATTTCTGCAGCCTGCTTAAAGGTTTCTTCAGAAACCTGCTTACCTGTTAATGCTTTTTCGGCTTCTGCTAACCGCCACGGTTTGTGCGCTACTCCGCCCATTGCAAGCCTTGCCCCTTTAATTGTTTTACCATTCAAGTCCAAAGCTGCTGCTACAGAAACCAATGCAAAAGCATACGAAGCACGATCGCGAACTTTTAAATAATGAACATTTTTTGTAAAAGGTGCATCAGGAATTTCAACGGCAGTAATTAAATCTCCATGCTGAAGATTGTTATCTAACTCAGGTGTATCGCCGGGAAGACGATGAAAATTTGCGAAAGGAATTTTACGATTGGCTTTAGGTCCCACAACTAAAACAGTGGCATCTAAAGCAACCAATGCAATACACATATCACTTGGATGAACAGCTATGCATTTGTCGCTGAAACCAAAAATTGCATGCATTCTATTGTAGCCTTCCATGGCGCCGCAACCCGACCCTGGTTCACGCTTGTTACAGGGAAGTGAAGGTTCATAAAAATAAGAACAACGGGTCCGCTGCATTATATTACCGCCAACTGTTGCCATGTTTCTAAGCTGCGCAGAAGCTCCGGCTTTTAATGCCATAGCCAGCAATGGCTGGGTTGCAACCACCAGCTTGTTTTCTGATACATCGCTGTTTAAAGCCAATGCGCCAATATGTAAGCTGCCTGGTTGCTTTTTAATTTCTTTGAGCGGAAGGTTGTTTATATCAATTAGCTTCTCAGGGTTTTCAACACTCTTCTTCATTAGGTCTATCAAATTTGTACCGCCGGCAATAAATTTGGCACCAGCATTTTTAGCCAAAGCATCTATAGCTGCTTTTTGTGTAGAAGGCCTTGCATAACTAAACTGTATCATACTGTTTTCCCTCCCTTTTTTACTTCTGATATTGCATCAACAATGTTAGAGTAAGCTCCGCAACGGCAAATATTTCCACTCATATATTCTCTTATGTCGGCTTCGGTATTTGCATGACCTTCGTGTATGCACGCAATGGCCGACATGATTTGCCCGGGCGTACAATACCCGCATTGAAAGCCATCATGTTTAATAAACGCTTCCTGCATGGGATGAAGGTGATCGCCTTTAGCTAAGCCTTCAATAGTGGTTACTTTTTTACCTTCCTGCATTACCGCTAAAGTCATACACGAGTTGATCCGCCTGCCGTTAACATGCACGGTACAAGCCCCGCACTGCCCATGATCGCAACCTTTTTTTGTGCCGGTCATGTTCAATTGTTCGCGAAGAAGATCGAGTAAGGTAACACGCGGCTCTACAGATAAGCTGTGTTTAACTCCGTTGATTTCTATCTTTAAAGGAACTTTTTCGAGCGCTGATGCAATGTCTTCGTCCCATTTATCTTTTGCAGCTTTTAAAACTGTAGCAGGTGTAATTGCAAGAGCGGTTAGGAAAGAGGATTGCTTAATAAAATATCTTCGTGATTCGTTGCGACCGTTGCATTCGTTTTGGTCGTTGGTACCAAGCTTTTTATCTGCCATATATATTAGAATTATAAACGAAAATTTAAGTTAGCTATTTTGCAGTTCACAGCAAGAAACAATGCTTAAAAGCTCCTCTTTTTTATTTCACAATAATGTTAGGGTTTATCACTTTAAGTTGCGTTATAAAATCATCTTTTTCTTTAGGAGATATAATTACGCTGCTATACTTGTTATAAGAAATTTTAAGTCTATCTAAGGATAGGGCAGGAGCGCTTAATATGCTGTCGGTTGGTTCAATACTTACGATAGAATTAATATCAATTTCGGTATTAATTAGAAAGCAGCCTTTAATTATAAGCTTATTGTTATCAGTTATTTTATAATAAGTATTAACATATAAATGAGCGATAGATAATGCAACAATTAGTGAAACAATGCCGGAAATTAAAACACCTGCCCATATACCGTTAATAAGCATTATAGTTGGCCCAACAAATAGTGATAGCG
>JAABUN010000875.1_pt1 | contig 73724 bp, 77 predicted proteins | sample 5559311 | NCBI WGS metagenome assembly JAABUN01 (sample SAMN10711877, study PRJNA513370) | rock metagenome | isolation source: Antarctica rocks | place: Antarctica: Victoria Land, Siegfried Peak sud | reverse complement strand
AACCTGGGTTGCTGGACCACCCAACTCGCCGACCTGCCGCCGGTCACCAACCGGACCCGACGCACCCGCCTCATCGCCCTCGCCGCCGTCATCGTCAACCACTCCGGGCGCATCCGGCTCCGTCTCCCCGCCCGCTGGCCCTGGGCCCACCAGTTCCACACCGCCCTCAACACGATCCGAGCGCTCCCAGCACCATCGGGCTGACAAGCCTCTCTGGGACCTGACCCCACCCCGACAAGCCCAGGGTCACCAACCCAACAAGGCCCCAAGAAGCCCTGCTTCAACGCGGCCCCGCAACAGCCATCCCCGCCTCGGCACCACCAGAACCGCTCAACGCCCCCGGCGACCCGCTACGGCCAGGGGAAGCGGTGGATTCAGGCTAAGTGGACTCCCTTGCGGAGCAAAGGACCCTCTTGCCCGCACCGAGAGAGATAGTCATACTTGTGACCATGTCGGAGATCAGGTCGCTCGCGGAAGCCAAGGCTCATCTCTCTGAGCTGGTGGCACGTGCCGGGACAGAACACGAACGGATCACGGTGACGGTCCATGGACGTCCCACCGCAGTCCTCATGGCCGTCGACGACCTCGAGGCACTGGAGGAAACGCTCGCCGTGCTGTCCGACTCTGCCGCGCGGCGCGCCCTCGGCGAGGCCGACTTCGAACTGGCTCGCGGAGAGGGCGAGGACCAGGAGAGCCTTGCTGCGGCCATGCGAGCCAGGCGAGCCACTGGGTGAGCGATCAGCCGTACAAGCTGGTCATTGCACCCACCGCTCGCCGCCAACTCGCTGAGCAGCTCCCCGAACGGGTGGCCTTCGCCGCCTATGAGTTCATCGTCGGCTCGCTGCTGGACAACCCGCATCGCGTCGGCAAGCAGTTGCGTCCGCCCCTCGAGGACCAGCACAGCGCCCGCCGTGGCACCTACCGCGTGCTCTATCGGATCGACGACACGCATCGACACGTGACCGTCGTCGGAGTGTTCGGACGCGCCGACGCATACCGAGCCCAGTGAAGTCCGGCCGAAGTGGACGGTCTACTGACGAGCGGGGAGCGTCGACGTCGTGGCCGGCCGTGACCAGCCGCTGCAGAAGGGTGCTGTGGCGTACAACAAGTCCGGCCATCCGTGCACCAGCACGATCGGTACGCCGTTGCCTCCCACGTCAGCAGCGACCACCGTCGACTCGACGTTGGTCAGCGGTCGATGCCCGGAACGGTCCTGCGTCAGCCGGCCGTCCCCGGCGGTACGACCCATCGGGTCTGCTGGCCGGTGACGGCAGCGATGCGGTCGAAGTCGTGGTCGTAGTGCAAGACCATGGCCTCGTTGACCTCCGCGGTGGCGGCGATCAGCAGATCGGGGATCGGCAATCTGTGCTGTCCTCGGCGAGCCAAGGCGTGTTGCACCTCGAGGGCCCGGCTGGTGGCCTCTGCGGTGACCGGCAGCCAGCGTTGGGCCCGCAGCGACGCCGAAAGCGCCTCGTAGTCGCGCAGGTTCCGGGCCGAGTAAAGCACCTCCAACGCCACAACCTCACAGGTGGCCAGCAGGCCCTCGGTCGCCAACTCAGCAAGCAGGGACCGGGCAACGTCCGAGTGCCGACGTTGCTCCAAGGCGGACTTGTCGACCAGGAACGGGCTGACGGTCACCGCCACGCGCCGCGCATCACCTCGGCATCGCCCAGGTCGGACGCCGTGGCGTCGAGGACATCGAGCAGCGCCACCCGCTGCGTGCGGCCCGCGACCAAGGCGAGCGCGGCGTTGACGGTGGCCACCTTCGTCCGGGTACCCAGCACCGCCGCTGCACCCTCGAGGGCTGCGTCGTCCACATCGATCACCGTTCTCATCGACATCCTCCTGGGTTGATATCGCCGAGGCGTACGGATGATACATCTCGAATCACCGAGTGAGCGTCGGCTCGTTGCTGGAACCCCCCCGCCCTCGGCCCCCGCCTTCGGTGTCAGTCGTCCGGGCTTGGACGGTCCTCCCGACCTGAAAGCACGCGCGCCAGCTCGTCATGGCGACCGTAACTGTTCAGGGTGGGCTGATTCGGCCGGGAATCGCGCGGTGTGTGGGGGTCCGGAGCCTGTCAAGGGGTGTGAGACACGAGCGGGTTAGTTGTTCTGGATGAGCGCGGCGCCAAGTCTTCGACGCCGTGGCCCGGCCGGTCGAGGTGACCGAGCACCAGACGGTGACGTATCGCTGAACGTGTGGCCATGACAGCACCGGGGTGTTCCCACCCGAAGCATCCGGGCCCGCAGCGTGGGGTCCGAAGACCGCAGCGTTGGCCGCTGGTGATCCGCCACCACGTCCCCTACCAGCGTGCCGAGAGATCCTCGCTGGCATCGGCGCTGCGGTGTCGGTGGGCTGGATCGTCACCCAAGGTCCACCGGGCCGCTGCTCTGTTAGCCGGCTCGCTGGCCCGCCTGCGGGCCCGGCTGCACGCCGCGGCGGTGCTGCACGCCGATGAGACCTCCGCTCGTGTCGCCGGGGCTACCTGGTGGTTCCACGGTTCCACGTCGCGTCCACGTTGTTGCTGACCCTGTTGGTCGCCCATGGACGGGAGGAGCCGGCATCGACCAGCTCCTCCCGTCCTTCTGCTCGCCCTTTACAGCATCCGGGCGACGATGGGACAGTTGACGATGATCCCACTCGAACCGTACGGCGTGCCGTCGGGACCGGTTATCCACCCGTCGCGCACCAGGCCCAGGTACTGGAACTCGTCGATGACCCGCGCCCGGTAGCCCTTGTCGATCGCCTCCTTCGTCCACTCGCCGAGGTTGAGGTCCCATAGCGGGCTGTAGTCGAGAGCGACCGTTGGTAGGCCACCGACAACATGCAACGGTGGTAGGCCATCGGTGAGGGCGCTGTTGAGACCCTGCCGCTGAGGGTTCTCCGTTCCGGTGGGTCCGTTCGCCGTGACGAAGAGCCGCTCGACCGCGCTGAACGCGCTGTCGTCGCGACCCGGAGTGACGTCACCGAGCGCAGGGGCAAACGTGCCCATGTCGAGGGCGGCTACCATCGGGTCCGACGCTTCGGTGCTCATGTAGACCGCCGGCTTGGCGAAGCTGAAGATCGGCGTCAACGCGATGGTGACGGTGGGCCCGCCGTTGTCCGGCGGGGCGACGCAAACCTTGAGCACACGGTCATGGAGGACGGAGTGATCGACCTTTCCGTCGCAGGAATCCAGCTGCTCGATGCCGGCGTCGAAAGCGACCATGGGTGCGTTGTAGATGGGCGTCCCCGGCTGGTTGGTGATCCTCACCAACGGGCTGTAGTCCGCATCACCCACCGATCCCGGTTCAGCGACCGATGGCGGGAAAGCCTCCGGTGCCGCACCAGGAACCACATTGCGCTCCGGTGTGAAATCCACCGTGCCGGAGTCAAAGGTGAGGCTGGTGTCCTTGCCAAGGGTGCCGGTTCGGGCGGCTTTGCCGGCAGCGCCGTAGCTGAGCTTGGACGAGAAGTTCAGTCCGAGGCCGTCAGCATTCGCCTGGTCGGTGGTATCGGTGAGGATGTACCAGACCGAGCGTCCGTCGTTGAGTTGGCCCTTGTAGAGCGGGAGGGTGATGCTCATCCCGTCAGCGCTCAGCTCGCCGGAGCGGAGCAGCTGCACCGGTCCGACCAACTTCCTGTCGATTTCGGAGGGGAAGGGACCAAAGTAGGTCTCGGGGACGTCGGCTCCGACCGACGGGGATGCAGGGGCTGCGCCAGTGCCATCTGGCGGTGGTGCGCCCTGTGGGGAGGTGCCGGCCGGCGGGGGGGCGGGCAGGGTAGCAGCCGGCATTGGGGGCGGCACGGTTGTGGACGACGGCGAACCGTTGTCACCAAAAGATGGTTGCAGCCCAAGGGCCGAGACCGCAACGACGCCTACGGCCGATGCGATCAGCAAGCGGTGCTTGCCCTTCCGCATCGACCGGATTCCGCGGATAGTCATGGCTTCTCCTAATGAAAGTTTGGAATACGGGATGCCTCACAACCTCGTTGCAACGCGCTGACCGTTGTAACATATCGAGCGGGTTTGAGGTGTTACATGTTCCTAACGAAGCTTTCGAAAGCCCCCGGGCGTGAGCTCACCATGACGATAAGTGAACAATTATGAAAGGTTAAGAAATCGTTAGCATGTTCGATGATCGAAGAGCATCAGGCCAACGGTGCAGCGCCGTCGACTGGCCGCCGCGGCCCGGCGATGGCGAGCGGCGGCGGCGGTACGGTGCCGCCATGGCACGCCGGCGTCCCGATCGCCCCCTGGGTTGGCTCCGGCCACCATCGCCGACTACCGAGAGCTGGCCCGACGGCGCCCGGCCCGCCAGCTGTTCGACTACATCGACGGCGGCGCCTACTCCGAGCACACCATGGCCGCCAACGTCGCCCACCTCGAAGCGGTCGGTCTGCGCCAACGGATCCTGCGCGACGTGTCGGGTGCCGGCTGGCGACCGCCGTCCTCGGCCAAGCGCTGGACCTCCCAGTGATCTTGGCTCCGGTCGGCCTGGGCGGCATGTTTCGCCCGACGCGCCGAGGTCCAGGCGGCGCCCGCCTGGACCTCGGCGGCCGCCCGGACCGTGTTCGTCGAGTCCACGTTGTCGATGTGCGGCATCGAGGAGGTGCGGGCGGCAACCAACAAGCCGGTCTGGTTCCAGCTCTATGTGATGCGCGACCGCAGCTACGCAGAGGACCTCATGGCCCGGGCCACAGCGTGTGAGACCCCGTACTCATGCTCACCGTCGACCTACCGGTGGTCGGTGCCCGCTACCGGGATCTCCAGAACGGCCTGGGCGGCGAGCTGGCGCGCCTGGCCAAGGTCCGCCGCGCCGTGGATCTGGTGTCGCATTCGCGGTGGATCCGCAACGTGGCGATCGTAATGGGCCATCCCGACCCACGTCAGCCGTCGTGATCCTCTAGGAAGAGCGTCACGACGCCCCGATGCCTGCGGCCTGATCGCTTTCCGGCGGGCCGGTTGGGATCAGAGCTTTCTAGTCCGCACCGAAGCCGCAGATCACCGTCCCGCTTCCTGTAGAGCCTCGGGGGTCCATCCCGGCCACACCGGCTCGCCCACGACGTTGCCCCGTTCGAAGGTGGCGACGATCCTGAACGGCTCCCCCGCCCGGGCGTTGTCGTACACGGTGGCCCTCTCGACGAGTCCGATGGCCGAGGCCACGAGCGGCCACAGCCGGAGGTACCGCTCCCGAACCTTGGCCTCCGGGACGGTGTGGCCACCGACCTCGACGCGGTTCGCCACCCGGGCAACGGCGAGCAGCTCGGGAACCATCACCACATGCAGCATGACGAGATAGCCGGCGTCGACGACAACGCGCACGAGCTCAAGTTTGGACTCGTGGGAGAACACGGTCTCAGTGATGAACGAGACCCTGTCGGCGATGAGCTCCGACCGGCGCTCAGCGGCAACCAGCGCAGCGTCGTATGACCTACCGGCTTGGTCCTCGGGCCACAGCGCTCCAGCTATGAGGTCGGCGTTGACGAACTCAAGATCGGTCGCCGGCCCGATGACGGTGTCGTGGAGGGTTGACTTCCCGGCACCGTTCGGTCCCACGACCAGATGGAGGACCGGGTCGGCCATCAGCGCACCGAGGGGGCCGCCCCGCCTCGACCGGTCGCCCTGTATCCCTTGACGTTCGCGCCACCTTTGGCTTTGTCGGACCTGGCGCCCCCTCCGCCCTTGGCCACGCCTGGCACCTTGACCTCGCCCCGCTCGACAACATCACCGTCATCGTCGAGCTCGACCCAGCTCCGGTCGGCGGCACCGAACGTTTCGGCTAGGTCCAACGCCTCGCGAAGTTCGTCCATCCGGACCGACCACTCAGCCCGAACGACGGCCTGGTCCTTTGGGCCAAGCCTGTCGTAGGACCGACTACCAGCGAGAACCTCGGCGATGTCCTTGGGGGAGATGCCGGCCGATGCCTCGATCTCCCGGCCCAGCCGAGCCCAGTGGACGACTTGCTGGGAGGCGCTACGACTCTGGACCTCACCGGCCAACTTTGCCGAGGCGTAGAGGTCATCATCGATTCGGGCAGGTGACGTGGTGGGCAAGAGAGCGCTCCGAGTGGCGTAGCCGGGCTGACGGAGAACTGTAGCAATCTGCAACAACGCCGTCAGCGCCGATGACCCCTAGCGGGTTCAGCTGTACACAGCGAGATCCGGGCCAGGTACAACTTCGGAAACGGGATCACCACCCACTGGACCCCCGGGTCCAGCTTCGAGGTGACCAACCCCAAGGCTCCCGGACCCCTGGGCCGAGGCGAGAACCTGGAGGTGGACCCGCCCCGCCGCCTCGTGCAGACCATGGTGGCCCTCTGGAGCGACGACGTGGAGAGCGAGGGCACCTCGCGGGTCACATGGGAGATCGAACCGGTGGGGGACTCGTGCCGGCTGACCGTGACCCACGACGAGCTGCGCGAGGGAGCCAACGAGGAGCTCTACGGCGGCTGGCCGATGATCCTCTCCGGCCTCAACGCCGGCGAACCGACGATGTGGGCTGGGTTCATCGCGCCGGGGCGCGGAGGATCCAACCCAGTTCGCAGGTGTTCAGCGGGCGGATCGGAGGAGGTTGCGGGGCTTGGTCGGCTCGAGGTGAGTGCCGGCTGGGAGTTCGGCGCCCGCCGCGATGTGACGACGGGTGCCCACCAGCACCGGGTGGACTGCGTTGGGCGCGCCGAGCGTGGCGCCGGGCCCGACCACCACCGACTCGGACAGGACCGACCGGCTGACCACGGCGCCGGACCGGATGGTGACGTCCTCCATGAGCACGCTGTGACGGACCACTGCGCCCCGTTCCACGGTCACCCCAGGGCCGACGATCGAGTTGACGACCGTGCCGGCTACGTCCGCCCCTGGCGAGAGCCACGCCTCGTCGAGCTCCGCGCCTCGGCGCACGACCGCCGGCGACCGCACCGGCATCGAGGTCAGGATCGGCCAGGCCGGGTCGTCCAGGCAGATGGGAGGGCGCGAACCGAGGAGGTCGAGCTGGCCGTCGAGGTAGGCCTCGGGGGTGCCGAGGTCGCGCCAGTGGCCGTCGTGGGCCACGTGGGCGATCGGCCCGGCATCGAGCAACCGGGGCAGGAGCCGTTCGCCGTAGTCGCCGAGGTTGCCACCCTCGCGCTGCAGGCCGGTCAGGTGGGCGCGCAGGGCCTCGGGTCGGTAGGCGAACACCTCGGTGCCCACTCTTCGGCCCACCGGCTTGTCCGGCTTGTAGGCCATGGCCCGCACCCGGTCGCTGGGCGCGTCGACCACCAGGTAACGGGTGCGGTCCAAGCCCCGGGGCACCACCGTGGTCACCAGGGTCGCGTCGACGTCGGCGTCGAGGTGAGCCTCGACCACCGGGCGGTAGTCGAGCTTGAACAGGTGATCTGCGCTCGACACCAACAACACGTCGGGGTCGAAGGCCTCGATCACCGGCCAGTTGCGAGCGAGGGCGTCGGCGTTGCCGGTGGCGAAGCCGTCGCGGTCGTGGCCCTCGAACGGCGGCAACGCCCGGAAGCCGCCCCTGGTGCGGTCGAGGTCCCACGGCCGCCCACCGGCCATGTGCTCGTTGAGGGCGTGGGGCTCGTACTGCTGGAGCACCCACACGTCGGTGAGCTGGCTGTGGGCGGTGTTCGACAGCGACACGTCGATCAGCCGGTAATGGCCGCCCACCGGCAGCGACGGCTTGGCCCGCCCCGTGGTCAACGGCCCCAGACGCGAGCCCTGGCCGCCGGCAAGGACGAGGCAAAGGACGCGAGGGGGAGCCATCGCGGCCACCTGCTCGCGAACCCCAGCGCCAGAACCGTCTCCCGGCCTTGGCACGTCGTGAGTTCAGGCCATGGCGTCGGTGGCTGACTCGAAGCGGACCACCACGGCTTTGGAGGTTGGGGTGTTGCTCTCGTCGGCTACCGAGCCCAGCGGCACCAACACGTTGGCTTCGGGGAAGTAGGCAGCGCAGGTGCCGGGCGCCACGTCGTAGGCCACCAGGCGAAATCGGGGGGCACGGCGCTCCACGCCGTCGGTCCACTCGCTGACGATGTCGACGTGGTCGCCGTCGGCGAAGCCCAGCTCGGCCAGGTCCTTGGCTCCGGCGAACACCACCCGGCGCCCGTCGTGGATGCCGCGGTAGCGGTCGTCGAGGCCGTAGATGGTGGTGTTGTACTGGTCGTGGGAACGGAGGGACTGCAGCAACAGGCGCCCTTCGGGGACCACGATCGGGTCGTAGGTGTTGGCTGTGAGGCGGGCGCGGCCACTGGTGGTGGGGAAGGTCCGGTAGTCGCGCGGCGGGTGGGGCAGCACGAAGCCGCCGGGGATGTCGATGCGCCGGTTGAAGTCGGTGAAACCGGGGACCACGGCCTCGATCCGGTCGCGGATCACGTCGTAGTCCGCCTCCATGGCTGCCCAGTCGATCCCGCCGCCGTCGGGGAACACCCGCTGGGCCAGGCCGCACACGATCGCCACCTCGCTGCGTAGCTCCGGCGACGCCGGCTCCAGCCCGCCCGTCGAGGCGTGGACCATGCTCATGGAGTCCTCCACGGTGATGCGCTGCTCGCGCCCGTTCGTGCGGTCCACATCGGTGCGTCCGAGGCACGGCAGGATCAGCGCCGCCTGGCCACCTACTGCGTGGGAGCGATTGAGCTTGGTGCTGACCTGCACCGTGAGTGCGCACGACGACAGGGCCTTGGCGGTGGCCTCGGTGTCGGGGGCGGCCATGAGGAAGTTGCCGCCCATGGCCACGAACACGTCGACCTCGCCGCGCTGCATGGCCTTGATGGCGTCGACGGTGTCGTGGCCCTGTTCACGAGGCGGTTCGAAGCCGAACTCGGCGCCGAGGGCATCGAGGAACGGGGTCGACGGCTTCTCGTAGATGCCCATGGTCCGGTCACCCTGGACGTTGGAGTGGCCCCGCACCGGGCACACGCCAGCGCCGGCCTTGCCGATGGAGCCCCGAAGCAGGAGGGTGTTGACCACCTCGCGGATGGTGGGGACAGCTTGGCGGTGCTGGGTGATGCCCATGGCCCAGCAGATGATGATGCGAGGTTTGGTGGCCACCAGCTCCACCAGGCGCTCGACCTGATCGCACTCGAGTCCGGTTGCCGCCAGCAGTTCGTCGGGGTCCACGGCGTCGAGGTGGGCGGTGAGCTCCTCGATGCCCTCGCATGAGGCGTCGAGGAACTGGTGATCGAGCACGTCGCCTCGCTGGCGGTCGAGCTGCACCAGGCGACGGTTCAGGTACTGGAAGAGCGGGAGGTCAGCACCCACCTTGACCTGGAGGTACTCATCGGCCAGCTCGGTCCCGCGCCCGACGAACCGCGTCGGGCGCTGGGGGTTCTTGAACCGCAACAGCCCCGCTTCGCGCAAGGGGTTGATGGCCACGATCGTGGCACCCCGGTCCTTGGCCTTCTCCAGCGCGCTCAACATGCGCGGGTGGTTGGTGCCCGGGTTCTGGCCCATGACCACGATGAGGTCGGCCTGGTAGATATCGTCGAGGGTGACGCTGCCCTTGCCCACGCCGACGGTCTGGGTGAGCGCGACGCTGCTCGACTCGTGGCACATGTTCGAGCAGTCGGGCAGGTTGTTGGTCCCCAGCCGGCGGACGAAGAGCTGGTACGCGAAGGCGGCCTCGTTGCTGGTGCGGCCCGACGTGTAGAAGACGGCCCTGTCAGGGTCCCCCGACGCGGCCAGGGCGTCGGCCACGATCGCGAAGGCGTCGTCCCACCCCACCGGCCGGTAGTGATCGTCACCAGCGGCCCGGTACATGGGGTGGGTCAGGCGGCCCTGCTGGCCCAGCCAGAAGTCGGTACGGCCGGCCAGGTCGGACACGGGGTGGCGGGCGAAGAGCTCCGGGCCGGCCCGGCGGACGGTCGCCTCCTCGGCCACCGCCTTGGCCCCGTTCTCGCAGAACTCGAACGCCGAGGTGTGGTCGGGGTCGGGCCAGGCGCAACCCGGGCAGTCGAAGCCGCTGGGCTGGTTGAGGGTCAACATGGTCTTCACCGTCCGGGCCGCGCCCAGGTGGGCGCGGGCGTGGCGGAGGGTGGCCACCAGTGCCGGTATGCCCGCCGCGGTGTGCTTCTGGCGCCTGACGGTGAGGTCGGCCTCGTCCTCGTTCTCGGTCGGCGGGGGCGTGGGCATCGGGTCGGTCCTCGGCTGGCGAGACGGCAGTAGCAGGTGGCTGCTCCGCCTCGTTCTACCCGCCGCTACTGGTGGAGCGGTCGCCGGTCGCCACGTAGGCAGTCGCGGTCGGGCGGGTATTCCTGTCGATAATGGGTGCCTGGCGCCAACTATCGACAGGAACTCGACAGAGCCTCGGATCACTTGACGTAACCCACGTCGAATCGACGTCGATTCGACGCCCGACGAGTCGGCCGTCGCCTTGCGGTCGGGGGTCGGCAGTCTCGATCCGGTCGGCGAAACCGGTCGTCGGGCGGGTGGGACCGGCGATGATGACGGTGCCATGGCCGTCGTCAACGTCTCCGGCGCGACCTTCGCGCACCCTGGCGGGTCCACCCTGTTCGAGGACGTCTCCTTCCGGGTCCGCAGCGGCCAGCACGCCGCCCTCGTCGGCACCAACGGGGTGGGCAAGTCGACGTTGCTGCGGTGCGTGCTGGGCGAGCTCCCGCTGGAGGCCGGCTCGATCAACGCCGACGGGGTGGTGGCGCTGATGCCCCAGTCGATCGGCACCGGCGCCGATGCCCACACCACGGTGCGGGAACTGTTGGTCCGCAATGCCTCGCACCAGATCCGCGACGCCGGCCTGGCCCTGGCCGCCGCGGAGGCTGCCAACGACACCGATGCCACCGATGCCACCGGGATGGCCCTGGCCAGTGCCGTGATCGGCTGGTCGGAGGTCGGCGGCTACGACCAGGAAAGCCGGTGGGACGCCTGTTGCGCCCAGGTGCTCGCCAAGCCCCTGGTCGCGGTGGCCGACCGGCCCGTGTCTCGGCTGTCGGGCGGCGAGCGCAAGCGTCTGGTGCTGGAGTCGCTGCTCGGATCGGACGCCGAGATCCTCCTGCTCGACGAGCCCGACAACTTCCTCGACATCCCGGCCAAGCGCTGGCTGGAGCAGCGCCTGCGCGAGACACCGAAGACCATCCTGCTGGTGAGCCACGACCGGGAGCTGCTGGCGTCCGCCGCCGACGCCGTCGTCACCATCGAGGGCACCGGTGCCTGGACCCACCCCGGGAGCTGGGCCACCTATGACGCCGCCCGCCAGGCTCGCAACGCCGCGCTCGGTGATGCCCTGGGCCGCTGGAAGGACGAGGAGCGGCGTCTGTTCCGGTACTTCAAGGAGCTCAAGCAGCGCGCCTCCATCAGCGACGGCAACGCTGCGAAGGCCAACGCCGCCGAGAGCCGCTGGGAGCGCTTCGTGGCCGTGGGTCCCCCGCCTCCTCCGCCCAAGGCCCGCACGGTCCGCATGAAGCTCGACGGTGCCGACAGCGGCCGGATCGCCCTGCGCTGCGAGGCCCTGGAGCTGGCCGGGCTCACCGACCCCTTCGACCTGGAGGTCCACCTCGGAGACCGGGTCGCGGTCCTGGGACCCAACGGCACCGGCAAATCCCACCTCCTGCGACTCCTCGGAGGCGACCCGAGCGTCGAGCACGAGGGTTCGTTCCGGGTCGGTGCCCGGGTCCGGGTCGGCCTGTTCCACCAGACCGACGACGTCGCCGGGTTCGCCGGCCGTACCCCGCTGTCCATCGTGGCCGACCACGACCTGGCCGAGCAGCCCGCCCTGGCCGCCCTCGGCCGCTACGGGCTGGCCGATTGCGCCCGACGAGAGGTGGACACCATGTCGGGCGGTCAGCGAGCCCGCCTTCAAGTGCTGAACCTCGAGCTGTCCGGCGTCAACCTGCTGCTGCTCGACGAGCCCACCGACAACCTCGACCTGGCATCGGCCGAGGCCCTCGACCGCGACGCCGCCCTCCACGTCATCACCGGCGACGCCGCCTACCCCTTCTCCCCCGCCAAGCTCGTGCCCCTCACCCCCGCCTGACGGAGGCAGGACCAGGGCCCGATGCCCGATCGGCCTACGGTCGAGGGATGTCCTGGGTCGAACTCGTGGTCATCGGCCTGGCCATGCTCATCGCGTCGTGGGCGGTGCTGATCGTGCTGGCCTCACGGTTGCCCCCTGGTCTCGCTCGCGACCTGGCCGCCTTCCTCCCCTCCTGCGCCACCACGTTGCACCGGCTCCGCAAGGACCCGCGCGTTCCCCGGTCGGCCAAGGTGGCGGTGGCCATCGCCGCGGTCTGGGTGCTGAGCCCGATCGACCTGATACCCGAGTTCCTGCCCGTGATCGGGCCTCTCGATGACGTGGTGGTGGTCGCCCTGGCCCTTCGCTACGCGGCCCGCCGGGTGCCGGAGGAGGCCATCCGCGAAGCCTGGCCGGGCGAGCCTCGCCTGCTCGACCGGCTCCTCGGCGTTCAGCCGGGATCGGGGTCGGTGTAGACGTTGAGGCGGCCCGGTCGGGCGAAGCCGGCCAGGGTGATGCCGGCCCGGCGGGCGGCCTCGATCGCCAGCGACGATGGGGCGCTCACGGCCACGACGGTCCCGAACCCGGCGGCCCAGGCCTTCTGCACGATCTCGAAGCTGGTCCGTCCGCTCACGAACAGGCCGAGGCCGTCGGCCGGGACCGACCCGTCGAGCAGCAGGCGGCCCACCACCTTGTCGACGGCGTTGTGGCGACCGATGTCCTCCCGGACCAGCACCACCTCACCGGACCCGTCGAACGCGGCCGCGGCATGGACGCCGCCGGTCGCCCCGAACAACTCCTGGTGCGGGGCCACGCGCTCCGGCACGGTCATCAGCACCTCGGCGGCGATGCCCGCCCGGCTCGCCAGCGAGGTCAGGCGGTCGGTGACCGCGTCGATCTCGTCGGTGCCGCACCACCCGCACGACGACGTGGTGGTGGTCAGCCGGGCCACCGGAGGCGGGGCCTGACCGCCGGTGTCCACGGTGACCACGTTGAACCGGGTGTCGACAGCGGAACCCGTGGCGCAGTAGCGGACCTGGAGGACCGGAGCCCCGGCCAGCAACCCGTCGGTCAGGCAGAACCCCACGGCCAGCTCGTAGTCGTGGCCCGGAGTGCGCATGGTGGTGGTGACCCGTGCCCCGTCGAGGCGGATCTCCATCGGCTCCTCGACGATCACCCGGTCAGGTCGGCGGTCGCTGGAACCGTCGGCGTAGCGCCGCACGAGTTGCGACGCCGTCCGACCCCGACCACCCATGTTCGCCAACCTACCGAGCCGACCCGGAACCGGGACCCGCCCGAACTGAGTCGGTTTCGGCCGCCGCGAGCGGTCGATTCGCGCCGGAACCGCGATCTCCGGTCTCGGGCTGGATAGGGCCGCACCGTGCGGTCGATTCACGCCCGGAACCGGGTGAGGGCCGGACCGGGCGCAGGGGCTGCTCAGGTGACGGCGTCGAGCAGGGCCTGGTCGGCCAGGTGCTGCGACAGCTTGTGCTTCACCCGCTGGAGGGCGTTGTCGACGGCCTTGACGTGTGGGCGGCACGCAACACCCTGCAGGAGGGGTGTTCGGTCAGCGTCCTCGAGCCACCTCGAAGCAGGCCAGGGCCCCGGCGGTCCCGACGTTGAGGCTGGCCAGGCGTCCTCGCATCGGGATCGACACCACCTCGTCACAGCGCTCCCGCACCAGCCGGCTCAACCCTGAGCCTTCGGCGCCGAGGACCAGAGCGACGGCTCGGTTTCCCATCACCAGGTCCCAGATCGGCTTCTCGGCCCGCTCGTCGAGCCCGACGACCCAGACCCCACGGTCACGCAGGGATTTGATGGCGGCGGGCAGGCCGCCCACCACCGCCATGGGGAGGTGCTCCACTGATCCGGCCGCCGCCTTGGTCACCGCCGGTGTGATGTGGACGGCGCGGTGCTGGGGCAACACGATGCCGGTGACGCCGGCGCACTCAGCCGAGCGCAGCAGGGCGCCGAGGTTGCCCGGATCGGTGATGCCGTCGCTCAGCAGCAGGAAGGGCGCGGGCAGGCCGGGGCGCTCCCGGAGCAGGTCGTCGAGCGCCACCTCGGGGATCGATCGGGCAAAGGCGATCACCCCCTGAGGCGCATCGGTGCGCGCCGCGGCTTCGAGCTTGCCCCGGCCGACCTCTTTGACCAGGACCCGAGCCTCGCCGGCCAGTTCTCGGATGTCGTCGAGCACCGGTGCCGGATCGAGGTCGGCGGCCATCCAGATCTCGCGGGTGTCGCGCCGATTGGCCAACAACAGTTCCCGCACCGCCTGGCGACCCTCCACCTGCTCGCCACCCAGGCCGGCCTTGGCCGACGGGCGGGGCTTGGTGGCTTGTGGGCCCATCGGGCTCAAGGCGTTACGGGCCTTTCCGCCCGGCCGGGCCGGCCTCTTGCCACGAGCCCCGCCCGACGCGCTGCCGCGACCGGTCGGTGCTGGGCTGCGACCCGCCGGCGACGCGCCACGGCCCGTGGGCGTCCCTCCGCGTCGACTGCCGCCGCGCCCCGCGCCGCCACCGGCGGCGCTGCGACCCTTGCCACCCGGCGGACCACCCGATGGGCCGCTCGCGCCGCGACCGCCCGTTGGTCCCTTGCCCCGGCCCGCGCCGCCCCGTCCTCCTCCGGTCGGGCTCAACGCGACCTCACGGCTTCGGTCCGGGCCGGTTCGTCCTGTTGCGCCATGACGTGCTCCCTCATCCTCTGGTGACCACGGCAACCGCCCAGCAGGCCACGCCCTCGCCCCGCCCCAACGCCCCGAGCCCCTCGGGCCGGCGCCCTTTCACCGTGACCGATGCGCCTACGGCCGCCGAGAGGCGGTATTGCATCTCCAGGCGGGCCGGCGCCAGCTTCGGGTGGTCGGTGACCACCGAAGCGTCGACGTTGCCGGGCTCCCAGCCCGCAGCCCGCACCCGGCGGGTGGCCTCGGCCAGCAGTTCCACGCTGTCGGCGCCAGCCCAAGCCTGTTCGGTGTCGGGGAAGTGCTCGCCGATGTCGCCCAGCCCGGCCGCGCCGAGCAGGGCATCGGTGCAGGCGTGGGCGATGACGTCGGCGTCGCTGTGGCCCGCCAGCGCCCGGTCGCTCTCGAAGGTCACGCCCCCCAGCACGAGCGGACGCTCGGCATCGTCGACGAACGGGTGCACGTCGAACCCCTGGCCCACCCGCACCCGCATCAGCGCGTTGCCAGGAGGGTCTCGGCCACGGCCAGGTCCTCGGGCTGGGTGAGCTTGAGGTTCCAGCGATCACCCTGCACCAGGCGCAGCCGCCCTCCCGCCGCTGCCACCAGAGACGCGTCGTCGGTCGCTTCGGGGCGAACCGCGTGGACCCGGCGCAGCGCCTCGGCGGCAAAGCCCTGCGGGGTCTGGACCGACCGCAGCTGGGCCCGATCGACGAGCGCGCCGTGGGTGTCGCAGATCGTGTCGGTCAGCTCCACCACCGGCACCGCAGCGTCGGCTCCGGCGAGGACGGCGTCGACCACCGAGCGGAACAGCGCATGGTCGGCCAGAGGCCGGGCGCCGTCGTGGACCAGGACCACCTCGACGCCGTCGGGCACGAGGGCCAGGCCGGCCCGCACCGAGTCGGACCGCGAGGCGCCGCCGACCGCCACCGCGTCGACCGCGGGCTCGGGCTCCTCGGCGGCGTCGCCCGGCACCACCAGCACCACCCCGTCGGCCACCGAACGAGCCACATCGATCGACCAGTCGATCACTCGACGGCCAGCCAGCGGGGCGTACTGCTTGGCCCTGCCGAAGCGCCGCGCCGAACCGGCAGCCACGACCACCACCCACACGAGGGGCGACGCAACGGGCTCGGGCACGGCCCCACGCTACGACACCGCCTCTCGGCGCCGATGTGGCGACCCCGCGGCTTGTCGACGTGACGGGTGCCACCCGCGTCCGCGCTACTCGGTACGCTCGCCTCGTGGCTGACATCGACCTTCTGACCGACGTCGAGTTGCTCTCCGAGTTCACCGACGACGAGATGGCGCGCCTGGCTGCGTCGGCGGCGACGGTCCGATACCTGCGGGGCGACGTGGTCTTCGCCGAGTCCGCCGCACCCGACCGCCTCTGCGTGGTGGCCTCCGGACGCATCGCCATCGCCAAGCGTTCGGTCGACGGACGCGAATCCATGGTGGCACTCATGGAGAGGGGCGACGTCTTTGGCGACATGGGCCTCTTCGACGGCGGCACCCGCTCGGCCGAGGCCCGTGCTCTCGAGCCCTCGGAGCTGGTCGAGCTCCCCTACACCCCGTTGCGAGCGGTGTACGAGTCGCGTCCTGCGCTGCTGTGGGGTGTGGTCCGCCTGCTGAGCAGCCGCCTCCGCACCACCGATTCCGCGCTGGCCGACTCGGTGTTCCTCGACGTGACCGGCCGCACCGCCAAGCGCCTGCTGGAGCTGGCCGGCGACGCCGACGAGTTCGCCCTTCCCATCACCCAGGAGGAGCTGGCCGGCATGGTCGGCGCCTCTCGCGAGCGGGTCAACAAGGCCATCGCCAGCTTCGTGCGCCTCCGCTGGATCGAACAGCAGGACCGCCGCTACCGCATCACCAACCGCGAAGAGCTCGAACGCCGCGCCCGCTAGCCCGCAGCCAGCCCGCGCCGAAGCGAGCGCGAGGTTGACCCGGCCCGATGGCGAAGGTTCGGAGTTGTCCGGGGGACGAGCAGCCCGGCGCAGCCGCTGGGGGCGTGGGGGCGGAGCCCCCACAAGAGGCACCGCAGGCGGCTCCGCCGCCGAGGATGCTGGGCGCGAGCGCAGCGAGCACGACACAACTCGACCGAACGGAGTGAGCGCAGCGAACGAGTGAGGTCGAAACCTAATACCGGTCCAGGATGGCGGCTTCGGCGAGGCGGCCGAGGCCTTCCTTGATGGCCTTGGCACGAGTGGCGCCCACGCCGTCGACGTCGTCGAGGTCGTCGATGGTGGCCCGCATGATGCGCTGCAGGCTGCCGAAGCGAGACACGATGTTCTCGATCACCTGCTCGGGGAGGCGGGGGATGCGCGATAGCAGGCGAAACCCTCGTGGCGACACCGCGGCGTCGAGCGCCGCGGTGGGCAGCCGGAGGGCAGAGACCAGCTCACCAGGGTCGATGAGGTCATCGGTGGTGAGGGCGGAGAGCGCGTCGAGGACGGCGTCGAGGCTGATGCCACGGGCATCACCGCGGTAGTCCCGGACGATCTGGCGACGGTCGTGCTCGATGCCGCCCATGAGCTCCACCATCTGGAGCCGGACCAGGCGACCCTCCTCGCCCAGCTCCACGATGTAGCGCTCGATCTCCGACGCGATGCGCTCCACGCCCTCGATCCGCTGCAGCACGTTGATCACGTCGCGGATGGTGACGAGGTCCTCGATCTCCAGGGTGGAGAGCGACCCGGCGTCGGTGTCGAGGCGGGTGCGGTAGCGCTCCAAGGTGGACAAGGCCTGGTTGGCCCGGTTCACCACCCGGGGGATGGGCTCGATCTCGTGGCGGTAGGGCCCGACGTACACGGAGATGGTGCTCATCCTCTGCGAGATGGTCACAACCGGGACGCCGAGCGAGCGGGCCACCCGTTCGGCGGTGCGGTGCCGGGTGCCGGTCTCGGAGGTGGGGACGGCGGAGTCAGGCACCAGGTGGACGTTGGCCCGGGCGATACGGCTGCCGTCGCGGGCCAAGATGATGGCGCCGTCCATCTTGGCCAGCTCCGAGAGGCGCTGGGGGCTGAAGGCGGCGTCGAGCAGGAACCCGCCCGAGCAGATGTTGAGCACGTCGGGGCCGTCGCCCACGACCAGCAGGCCACCCATGCCGGCTTGGAGGATGCGGTCGATGCCGTCGCGCAGGGCACGGCCCGGCGCTACCTGGGCCAGCGCACCCCGGAGCTCGGGGCTGTAGCGGGTCGGCATGGGCGCCGAGGTTACCGGAGGCCCCCGATCGGGGCGGGGGGCCGGTCCACGCCGATGCCCAGCCGCTCGACCGCCTCGGCCAGGGTGGCGACCCGGATGACCTCGATGCCGTCAGGGGCATCGGGCGCCGAGACGGGGACCACCGCCTTGCGGAACCCCAGGCGGGCGGCCTCGGACAACCGACGAGGCGTGTGGGCCACCTGGCGCAGCTCGCCGCCCAGGCCGACCTCGCCGCAGGCCACCACGTCGCCGGGCACCGGCCACCCCGACAGCGAGGACACCACCGCCAGGCCCAGGGCCAGGTCGACGCCGGGCTCGACCACCTTGACGCCGCCGACGGCAAGCGCGTACACGTCGACCGCGCTGGTACGCACGCCCACCCGTTGCTCCAGCACGGCGAGCAACAGCGACAGCCGCCCGGTGTCGATGCCGGTGGCCGAACGGCGGGGCGACGGCAGGTTCGATCCGGCCACCAGCACCTGGAGCTCCACCAGCAACGGCCGGTGCCCCTCGATGGTGGGCACCACCACCGATCCGGGGATGCCGACCCGACGGTCGGCCAGAAACAGGCCACTGGGGTCGGGCACGCCTCGCAGGCCCGACTCGGTCATCTCGAACAGGCCGAGCTCCTGGGTGGAGCCGAAACGGTGCTTCACCACCCGCAGCAGGCGAAGGGCGTGGTGGCGATCTCCCTCAAAGGCCAAGACGGTGTCGACCACGTGTTCGAGCACGCGCGGACCGGCCAGGCTGCCGTCCTTGGTGACGTGGCCGACCAGGACGATGGGACAGCCTCTCCGCTTGGCCTCCTGGACCAGCCGGTGACTACATGCGCGGACCTGGCCGACCGACCCGGGCGCCGACGACAGGTCAGGATCGACCGTGGTCTGGATGGAGTCGACCACCACCAAGTCCGGCTGGACGTGGTCGATCGCCGCGATCACCTGAGGGATGGCGGTCTCGGCGGCCAACCACAGACGTGGGCGCAGGGCCCCCAGCCGCTCGGCGCGCAGGCGGATCTGCTGGGGTGACTCCTCGCCGGACAGGTAGAGCACCTTGCGCCCCGACGAGGCCACCTCCGATGCCGCCTGCAACAACACGGTGGACTTGCCGATGCCCGGCTCCCCGCCGAGGAGGGTGACCGAGCCGGGCACCAACCCGCCGCCCAGCACCCGGTCGAGCTCGCCCACGCCGGTGAGCCGAGGGCTGAACTCGGTGGGGTCGACCTCGGCGATGGGAACCGGCGGCGTGGTCGACACCGTCACCTCCAGTCCCCCGCCCGCCGGCCCGTCGACCTCCTCGCTGAGCGTGCCCCACGCCTCACAGCTACCGCACCGACCGGTCCACTTGGGTTCGGTGGCCCCGCACTCGGAGCAGCGGAACACGGTGCGGACCCTGGCCATCCACGGATGGTACCGAGGGGGTCCGACAGCCATGGCGACCCGGGGCATGACCGACCCGGTCAGGGGATAGGGACACCGACCCCTCAACTCCTGCACCAAGAAGGACGCCGATGCCCAGCTCCTACACCGCCCCCGGTCTCGAAGAAGCCGATGCCGCCAAGGTCCGCGACTCGCTCCAGGAGCGGCTGATCGCCTTGATCGACACCGCCCTGACCCTCAAGCACATCCACTGGAACGTGGTCGGCCCGAGCTTCATCGGGGTGCACGAGATGATCGACCCCCAGTACGCCGAGGTGTCGGCCATGGTCGACGCGATGGCCGAGCGGATCGCCACCCTCGGGGGTCAGCCCCTGGGCACGGCGGGCGCGGTGGTCGCCCAGCGCGATTGGGAGGACTACAAGCTCAACCGGGCCCTGGTCCACGAGCACCTCGACGCCCTCGACAACGTCTACGTGGGCCTGATCGAGGACCACCGCAAGGCCATCGACACCGCCAGTGACATCGACCCCGTCACGGAGGACCTCCTCATCGGCCAGACCAGCCAGTTGGAGCTGTTCCACTGGTTCGTCCGGGCCCACCTCGAGGACAAGGCCGGCAACCTCGACAAGTGACCCGACCTGACCTGACCTGACCTGGCCGATGTGGGCCAAACGCGACGAGGCCCCGCCTACCCGGCGGGGCCTCGTCGCGTCGGTGGTGTGTCGGCCTATCCCTACTCCGGCGGGGTGGCTTCGGCCAGCTCGGGGACCACCGGGGGCTCGAAGCCCTCGACCGAGCGGAACACGATCTCGGCCTTACCGGATTCGGGGTCGGGCTCGGCGTCGACGATGACGATCTCACCGGCCCGGAACTGCTTGTAGAGCAGGCGCTCGGAGAGCGGATCCTCGACCAGGCGTTGGATGGCCCGGCGCAGCGGCCGGGCGCCCAGGGTGGGGTCGTAGCCCCGATCCACCAGCACCGACTTGGCGGCGTCGGTGATCTCCAGGCCGATGCCCTGCGATTCGAGCTGGGTGCAGGTGCGCTTGATCAGCAAGTCCACGATGACGGTGACCTCGGCCTTGGAGAGCTCGTGGAACACGATCGTCTCGTCGATGCGGTTCAAGAACTCGGGCCGGAAGTGCACCTTGAGGGCGTCGTTGACCTTCTCCTTCATCTTCTCGTAGGAGACGGCCTCGTCGTTGCGGCCGAAGCCGACGTTGGCCTTGCGGAGATCCGCGGTGCCGAGGTTCGAGGTCATGATCAACACGGTGTTGCGGAAGTCGACGGTGCGGCCCTGGCTGTCGGTGAGGCGGCCCTCCTCTAGGATCTGCAGCAACGTGTTGAACACGTCGGGGTGGGCCTTTTCGATCTCGTCGAAGAGCACCACCGAGAACGGCTTGCGCCGGACGGCCTCGGTGAGCTGACCGCCCTCCTCGTAGCCGACGTAGCCGGGGGGCGAACCCACCAGGCGGCTGACGGTGTGCTTCTCCATGTACTCGCTCATGTCGAGGCTGATGAGGCTGGCCTCGTCGCCGAAGAGGAACTCGGTGAGGGTCTTGGCCAGCTCGGTCTTGCCCACGCCCGACGGGCCCAAGAAGATGAACGACCCGCTGGGACGCTTGGGGTCCTTGAGCCCCGCCCTGGTGCGGCGGATGGCCTGGCTGACCGACTTGATGGCCTGTTCCTGGCCGATCACCCGGCGGTGGAGCTCGTCCTCCATGCGCAGGAGCTTGGCCGTCTCCTCCTCGGTGAGCTTGTAGACCGGGATGCCGGTCCACAGCGACAGGACCTCGGCGATCGACTCCTCGTCGACCTCGTCGAACAGGTCGACCCCCGAGGCCTTGATCTCGGTCTCCTTGGCCTCGCGCTGGCCGAGCAGCTCCTTCTCCTGATCCCGCAGGCGACCGGCCTCCTCGAAGTTCTGACCCTCGACCGCCTCCTTCTTCTGCTGCACGACCTGGGCGATCGCGTTCTCGAGCTCCTTGTAGTCCGCCGGCGTCTCCATGCGCTTGATGCGCAGGCGTGAGCCGGCCTCGTCGATGAGGTCGATCGCCTTGTCGGGCAGGTGGCGATCGGCGATGTAGCGATCGGCCAGGTTGGCCGCCGCCACCAGAGCCTGGTCGGTGATGGTGACGCGGTGGTGGCTCTCGTAGCGGTCGCGGAGGCCCTTGAGGATCTCGATGGTGTGGGCGACGGTGGGCTCTTCGACCTTCACCGGCTGGAAGCGACGCTCGAGGGCGGCGTCCTTCTCGAGGTGCTTGCGGTACTCGTCGAGCGTGGTGGCCCCGATGGTCTGCAGCTCACCACGGGCCAGCATCGGCTTGAGGATGGAGGCGGCGTCGATGGCGCCCTCGGCGGCCCCGGCACCCACCAGGGTGTGGATCTCGTCGATGAACAAGATGATGTCGCCGCGGGTGCGGATCTCCTTGAGCACCTTCTTGAGTCGCTCCTCGAAGTCACCGCGGTAGCGCGACCCGGCCACGAGGGCACCCAGGTCGAGGGTGTAGAGCTGCTTGCCGGTGAGGGTCTCGGGCACGTTGTCCGCAGCGATCGACTGGGCCAGGCCCTCGACGATCGCCGTCTTGCCCACGCCGGGCTCGCCGATGAGGACCGGGTTGTTCTTGGTGCGACGGGAAAGGACCTGCATGACCCGCTCGGTCTCACGGGCCCGGCCGATGACCGGGTCGAGCTTCTTGTCCTTGGCCAGCTGGGTGAGGTTGCGACCGAACTGGTCGAGCACCAGCGAGCCCGACGGGGACTCGCCGCTGGCCCCGCCCGAGGTGGCGCCGGCCTTCTCACCCGACCCGGAGCCCTGGCCCTGCGACCCCGACCCGGAGTAGCCCGACAGGAGCTGGATGACCTGCTGGCGCACCCGGGACAGGTCGGCACCCAGCTTCACCAGCACCTGGGCGGCCACGCCCTCGCCCTCACGGATCAGCCCGAGGAGGATGTGCTCGGTGCCGATGTAGTTGTGGCCGAGCTGCAACGCCTCGCGCAGCGACAGCTCCAACACCTTCTTGGCTCGTGGGGTGAACGGGATGTGCCCGCTGGGCGAGGAACCGCCCTGGCCGATGATCTCCTCGACCTGGCTGCGGACCCCCTCGAGCGAGATGCCCAGCGATTCGAGGGCCTTGGCGGCGACGCCCTCTCCCTCGTGGATCAGGCCCAACAAGATGTGCTCGGTGCCGATGTAGTTGTGGTTGAGGAGGCGAGCCTCTTCTTGGGCGAGGACCACCACTCGGCGGGCCCGGTCGGTAAAGCGCTCGAACATGGTGTCCTGCCTCCCAAATCAGCGGGAAATCGTGGACCGATCCTACCGTCACGTCCCCCGCTCCCGGTCGGCAGAGGTGACCGGATCATGAACGTCGCCGGTCCGAGAGCCGTGCGGCGGTGGTGCCGGAGCGCTCAACGCCCCGGTCAGTGCCCCGTTGTGGCCCAAGGGCTGGGGAGGGCACCAGCTCCCCTCGTAGCCTCGCCCGATGGCCGACAACCCGCTGCTGGCGCTTCCCCACGTCGACACCGACCGCCTGCGGGTCGAGGAGGAGCTGCGAGCGGCAGTTCGCGCACCCACCGCAGCGCTGACCGAGATGGCGCAACACCTCATGGGGGCGGGCGGCAAGCGGGTGCGGCCCCTCTTCGCCATCGCTGCCGCGGCGTGCGGAGCCGACGACGACGGGCCGGCCTCGATCGACGTGGTTCGGGGCGGGGTGTCGGTGGAGCTCGTCCACCTGGGTTCGCTCTACCACGACGACGTCATCGACGAAGCCGTCACCCGAAGGGGGATCGAGAGCGTGAACGCCCGCTGGGGGAACCTGCGGGCCATCCTGGCCGGCGACTTCTTGCTGGCCCGGGCCTCGGAGATCGCGGCGTCGCTCGGTACCGAGGTGGCCGGATTGCTCGCAGCCACGATCGGTCGGCTGTGCGAGGGTGAGGTGTTGGAGCTCCAGGACGCCTATCAGGTGTCGCGCACCGAGGACGCCTACCTCGCAGCGATCGAGGGCAAGACGGCTTCTCTGTTGTCGGCGGCCTGTCGCATCGGCGCCATCGTGGCCGGCCTGCCCCGTCCCGAGATCGACCGCCTCACCGAGTTCGGCCGGGCCTACGGCATGGCGTTCCAGATCGTCGACGATGTCCTCGACGTGGTGGCGACCGACGAACAGCTGGGCAAGCCGGCCGGCCACGACCTGGTGGAGGGCGCCTACAACCTGCCCGTGCTGCGGGCCCTGGCCGGTCCGGGCGGCGAGGAGCTCAAGGCCGTCCTCGGTACGCCGATCGAGGGCGAAGCGTGGCAGCGGGCTCGGATGCTGGTCCGCCAGGGCGATGCGGTCGACCAGTCGGTCGAGGTGGCCGGCCGGTACGTCGACGAGGCCGTCGATCTGCTGCGGTCCTTCGAGGACCGGCCGGCGGCGGTGGCCCTCCAGGGCGCCTCCCGTCACCTCCTCGACGACCTGGCCGCCATCCGGGTGGCGGCGCCGGGGCCGTAGGTCAGCCGGTCAGGGCTTCGGGGTCAGGGCTTCGGGGCCACCGAGACGCCGGGCGTCGCCGGGCCGGTCGCGGTGGCCACCGTCCGGTCGTAGGACTCCGACAGGTCGGCCCGTAGGTCGGCGGACGTGGCCGGATCGGCCAGCGCAGCCACCACCGGCAGGACCCGGAAGTTGGCCAGGTCGACCCAGGTGGGGACGGCCTCGATGCCCGATACCTTCCAGCGCTCGGCGTCGCGCTCGACGCCACGTTCGGCCGTGACCACCACGGTGAGGCCGTCGCGTCGGGGCGCCTGGGACTGGTTGGAGAGCTGGTTGCCGAGCCCCCAGACCACGTAGGTGCCAGCCACCTGCTCGATCGGCTGGACCACGTGGGCGTGGTGGCCGATCACCAGGTCGATGTCGGGCGACGGGACGATCTGCGCGGCGATGTCTCGCTGGTACTGGCTCGGTTCGGCGTCGTACTCGTTGCCCCAGTGGAGGCTCACCACCACCAGGTCGGCACCGGCCTTTCGCGCCTCGGCGGCGTCGGCTGCGATCCGGGCAGGGTCGATCTGGTCGACGGCCCACGGTGCCTCGGCAGGGATCGCATAGCCGTTGAAATCGTAGGCGTAGCTGAGGTGGGCGACCTGCACGCGGTCGACGTCGTAGGTCGTGATCGCCGCTGACTCCTCCTCGGTCCGGGCGATGCCGGCGTGGCGGAGTCCGATCTGGTCGAAACGGTCGAGGGTGGCGGCGATGCCGTCTCGGCCCCGGTCGAGGCTGTGGTTCGATGCGTTGGAGCAGCCGTCGTACCCCGCCGACGCCACCCCGTCGACCAGCTCGGCTGGCGCGCCGAACGACGGGTAGCTGGAGACCTGCTCGCCGGGCGGGGCGACCACCACCTCCATGTGGCAGATCGCCAGGTCGGCGCCCCCGAGGACGGGCTCCATCGGGGCGAGCATCGGTGCGAAGTCGTAGGGCTGTCCCGACTCGGCGCCGTACCGCTGAGCCTGCGAGTTGACCGGCGAGTGGGGCAGCAGGTCGCCGGCAAAGGCCAGGGTGATCGCGGTCGGGCCCTCGGGTTCGGTGGTGGTGGTCTCGGTGGTGGTGGTCTCGCCGCCCGCCTCGTTCGAAGGCGCCGCGGTCGACCGGGTCCCGCCGGACCCCGATGCGCCCGTGCTCGACTGGCCACGAGGGTCCGTCGGGGCGGGACCGGTGGTCCGTTCCGCATCGGCGCGGTCGCGCGAACGGACCGCGGCCAGGCCGATGACCAGCGCCAGCACGACCACGGTGATCGCGGCGACGACGGCCAGCCGCCGGTCCGCACCGTCACGTGGTGCCTGCCTCACGTCGTCGCCCCCGCCTCTCGCCGCTGCCATGAGCCAGGAACCTACCGGCGGACGGTCGAGTCCGGAGGGACTTCGACCGGTCCTACGATCCGGTCGTGCCTGCCCCGGGGTCGAGCGAACAGGACGCAGTTGTGCCCGCAGGCTCGCGACCGACCGACCTGGAGTGGGGGGTCGCCCGCGGCATCGCCACCTTCCGGTGGTTGGCGTGGGCCTGGGCGGTGGCCGTGCTGGTGGTGACGCGGGACGACCTGTCCCGGCCCGGCGTCGCCGTTGCCATGTTGGGGCTGGCCCTGGTGGTCACCGCGGCGGCATCGGAGGCCTCGATCCGCCGTCGCCGCTGGCTGTTCCACCCGGTCACGGTGGCCGCCGAGATCGCGCTGGGTGCGTCGCTCCTGCTGGCCGACGGTTGGGTCTACGGCGCCGTCCACGGCCAGACGTTCGGGTCGGCGTGGCCGATCGCGGGCGTGCTCATGGCCGGCGTGGCCTTTGGCTCGGTGCCCGGCGGCGTGGCCGGCCTCGTGCTCGGGGTCGGGCGGTGGTGGGGTGGCCAGATCGCCGACTTCTCTGCGGCATCGGCGCTCGGGCTGTGGTCCACCGCCGTGCTCTCGGCGGTGGCCGGGGTCGCCGCCGGGGCGGTCATGGACCTCGTCCGGCGGGCCGAGGTGGCCGTGGCCCGGGCCACTGCCCGCGAGGAGGTGGCCCGCACGCTCCACGACGGCGTGCTCCAGACCCTCGCCGTGGTCCAGCGCCGCTCCACCGACGGTGAGCTGGCGGCGTTGGCGCGGGAACAGGAGCTCCACCTCAGGGCCTTCCTGGCTGGCGACCGGGCCCGCACCGACGACCTCGGCGCCGCCCTCCGGTCGGTTGCCGCGCACGCCGAGCGACGAGACGGCCTGCGCGTCGAGGTGCTCTTCGTCGACGATGACCACCCGATCGTGGGCGACGGAGTGGTGTCAGCGGTGGTCGGCGCGGTCGGCGAGGCCCTGACCAACGCAGCCAAGCACGGCCACGCCACCCGGGCCACGGTGTTCGTCGACGTCGACGACGCGGTCTTCTGCTCGATCAAGGACGACGGGGTCGGTTTCGACCCCGCAGCGGTGGTGGAGGGCATGGGCGCCACCGGCTCGATCCGGGGCCGCATGGCGGAGGTCGGCGGCACCACCGAGATCGACGGCCGACCCGGCCATGGCGTCGAGGTCCGCCTCCGCGCTCCCCTCCGCCTCCGACGCCTCAGCTGACCCGCTGTCAGTACCCTCGCCCGGGCCCGGCCCGTTGCGATCGAGGAGCGCCACCCATGACCAAGATCTACCGGGCCGTCGTGCGGGGCCACTTCGCTGATCTCGACGATGACACGAGAGCCCGACTCCTTGCCGAGGCACCCGCCCACGACCTGTTCCGGTCGTCGTTCACCAGCGAGGGCACCCTCACCTACGACACGCGCCTGGTGGCCTTCAACGTGCGCTACGAGATCCGCGTCCCTGACGAGGGAAGCAACGAAGGCGGCGCCGGCCCCGAGGCGGTCGCCGTGGCCGACGCGCTGGAGCGCACGGCGCAGTGGCTGATCACGAGCGGCATCGGCCACAAGCACCTTCGAGCCACCGTCGACGACATGGCGGCGATGTGGCATTGACCCCGAACGGTTCCTGACCTCCGATCCCAAACCGTTCGGGTTGGACGGCCAACCGACGGTCAGGGCTCGTCGGCGTCGACCTCGTCGAGGATCGCCAGGTTGGGGTCGCTGGGTTCGGGGTCAGCCGGCGGCGGCGCAGGGGCCAGCACCCGGAGGGCACCGGGGCACGACTTGTAGCGCAGAGGGGTCTCCATCCAGGCGATCTCGCCGTCGAGAGCGACCCGAAGCCGCCGGACGTGGCCGCTCACCTCGAACTCGGCCAACTCGGCCCGGTCGAGGTCGCGAGCCGCCTGGGTGCCCGAGACCATGGTGCGCAGCACCGTCCGGATCAGGCCCCACCGCGAGACCACCCGAGCCACGTAGAGGCCGAGCTGGCCGTCGTCGAGGCTCCCCCGGTCGCCCACCTTCCCAGAATCGTTGTCATAGGCCCCGTTGCCGACGAACACGAACGGCGTGCGGACCCGGGTGCGGCTGAACCCGTCGGACCCGCGAAGGTCGAAGCGGTGGACGGGAAAGGCCCGCAACACCCGCACCGCCGCCACCGGTACGGCCCGCACCTTGCCCCAGCCTCGCTGGTGGCGGATCCGGTCGCGCACCGCCACCATGGCCGGGTACACGCCGAGGGCCGAGTTGTTCACGAACACCCGCCCGTTGACCTCGCCGATGTCGACTTGGCGCTCCTCGCCGCTCACCAGGCTGGCCGCCGCCTCGGTGAGGTCGACCGGGATCCCGAGGTCCTTGGCGAAGTGGTTGAAGGTGCCGAACGGCAACACGCCGACCACCAGGTCGGTGCCGACCGCCTCGCCCGCTGCGCAGTTGACGGTGCCGTCGCCGCCGGCGACCACGATCGCTGCGGGTCGGGCGGGACCGTCCCAGATGCGGCGCATGGTGGCCTGGAAGTCGGCCGGCTCGACGATCTCCACGTCGGCCTCGGCGCCTGCGGCGACGAACGCCTCCTCGATCGCCTTGACCTGGCCGTCGCTGTCGGAGTCGTCGACCGACCCCGCCCCACCGTTGATCAACACGCTGAACCGCATGGCCGGACCGTACAAGGCCCCCGGTCCCGGTCGTCCGTGCACCGGCTGGCACACTGGCGCGGTGGCCGAGCTGCGAGCGCTGCGGGTGGTGGTGGCCGATGACCACCAGATCTGGCGGTCGGGCCTGCGCGCCGACCTGGGCGAGAACTTCGCCGTGGTCGGCGAGGCCGGCGACGCCGACGAGGCCATCGAGGTCATCCGGCGGGAGAAGCCTGACCTGGTCGTGTGCGACCTGCACATGCCCAACGGCGGCGGCATCAAGGTGGCCCGCGAGTGTGGTGGCGACGCGGCCATCGTGATGCTGACCGTGTCGGAGTCCGAGCGCGACCTGCTCGACGCGGTGGCCGCCGGGGCCGTGGGGTACCTGGTGAAGTCGACCCCGACCGAGGAGCTGCGGCGAGGGCTGTGGCAGGCGGCCCAGGGCGAGCCCGTGTTCTCCCCGAGCCTGGCGGCGCTGGTGCTGGGCGAGTTCCGGCGCATGCACAAGGGCGCAGGCGGCGGGCAGGCCCTCTCCGAGCGCGAGCGCGAGGTGCTGCAGTACGTGGCCCGGGGCCACACCTACCGCGAGATCGGTGGCCAGCTCTTCATCGCCGAGAAGACGGTGGAGAACCACGTGCGCAACATCCTCGGCAAGCTCCACCTCAACCGCAAGCAGGAACTGATCCGCTACGCCCTCGAGCACGGGATCGAGTGACCCCGGACGGCGTCACCGGTCGCCAGCCGCCAACGTGGAGAGCTCGGCCAGCGACGCCTGGGCCGTGACCCGGTCGAGGAACTCGACCACGGTGCGGTTGAAGGTACCTGGGCGTTCCACCTGGAAGAGGTGGGCGCCGCCGCGTATCACCGCCAGCTCGGCTCCAGGGATCAACGAGGCGACCTCTTCACCGTCGCCCTGGGTGGTCAGCACGTCCTGGCTGCCCACGATCACCAAGGTGGGCGCGGCGACGGTGATCAGCTCGCCTCGAAGGCGGTCGTCCATGTCCAAGATGGCGCTGATCTGGGCCACGAACGACGACACCGGCACGGTGAAGGCAAGGGGGCCGAGCACGGCCAACGCCGGGGCCAACCGACGCAGCGATCTCGGGCCCACCAGCCAACGGAGGTTGCGGCGGACGAACTCGCGCATGCCGTAGGCCTGAGCCTGCTCGGACCACTCGTGGAGCAGCTCGCGCCGCCACTCGAGGTGTTGGCACGCGGTGCAGGCCAGGGTGAGGGAGCGGACCCGTTCCGGGTGGCGGACGCCGATCACCTGGCTGATGATCCCGCCCATCGACGCCCCGATGACGTGGGCCGAGCCGTAGCCGGCATGGTCCAACGCGGCGACGGCGTCGGCGGCCATCACCTCGAGGTCGTAGGGGCCCGGCGGCCGTTCGGACGAGCCGACGCCGCGGTTGTCCACCAGCACCAGCCGGAACCGCGACAGCGCCCGCCTCTGGAACGTCCACCCGCGTGAGTCGGCACCGAGTCCTTGGATCATCAGGAGCGGCTCGCCGTCGCGCCGCCCGGCCAGGGAGTAACCGATCCGGGTGCCGTCGGCCGCCTCAGCGAAGGGCATGCGATCCTCGGTCCACTACAGCCATCGCGACGAAGGCAGGGCGTCGTCGAGCAGGGCCTGCACGGCCGACCGGGTGGCCTCGGCCAGCTCGGTGGCCGCCAGGGGCCCGGCGCTTGCCGGCGGGGCGACGGGCTCACCGACCACGACCTTCCACGCTCGGCCCGCCTCTCGGCCGACCAGTGCCACCGGCACCACCGGCGTCCCGGTGGCCAACGACGCTTCCAACTGCTCAACGTCGAGGCGACCGGTCCGTTCCCGGGTCCGCACGTTCCGGGCCATGGCCAGGCCCACCAGTTGGCCGGCCCGGAGCAGCCCGGCGATCTCGTCGGTGCGGTCCAGCACGCCGCCGAACCGGCGCAGGAACGGCCCCAGGGGGGCCACGTCCGGCACGCCGGTGGTGCGGACGAACCGACCGGTGGCCTGGCGCACCCCACGGGCCAGCACCCAAGGCTCGCTCACCCCCAAGCGACGGTTGAACACCAGGACTGCCCCGCCGACGGCCGGCAGCCGCTCGGCCCCGGTGACCTCGAGGTCCCAGCGGAGGGCCAGCACCGGGTCGGCCAGGGCCACCAGCTCCGGGTCGAGGCCCCACTCGTCGATGTCGAAGGCTCCTGCGGCCCTCCGCCGCAGCGAGGCCGCCGCGGTGGCGCCGGGCACGCCGCGACGGATGGCGTCGACGGTCACGCCAACGCTCCGCGTGGGGCGGGCGAGAGCCGGGTGACCTCGCCCCATTGGTAGAGCTGGTCGAGCACGTCATCGGTGGGTCGAGGGTGCACATCGAGGGCCTGGGTCGCGAGCAACCCGTCGGCCACGCCACCACGCACGAGGAGCTCCTGGGTGTGTTCCGGCAGGGGTGCGCCGAGCAGCTCGGCGGTGAGCGCCGCCAGCCGCCACCCGAAGCCCATGACCGGCACCGGGACGCGTCCGCCCCGTCGCACCGCCTGGCTCGCCGTGACCGCGCCGGGACCGACCACGTTGAGGGGGCCGTCGTGGAGCGCCAGGCCCGCCGCCACGATGGCGCGAGCCGCATCCTCGGTGTGGGTGAGGCAGAACGGGAGCTCCACGACCGGGGATACGGCCACCGCTGCGAGCCGGAGGTAGCGGCCCAGCGGGCTGGGGAAGCTAGGCCCCACGATGGGTCCGAAGCGGAGGTTGGCGACGGGTACGCCGGCCACCAGGGCAGCCTCGCCGGCCACCTGCTCCACGTGGGCCAGTGACCGGCCGAACGGGGAGGTCGGGTCGACGGGCGCCGAGTCGTCGGGCCGCGACGGGGCGCCCCGCCGACGGCCGTAGACCTCGATCCCGGAGCGGACCACGATCCCCTTCAGCGATGGGCACGACGACGCCGCACCCAACACCGACACCGCCGAGGCGCCGGTGGCCAGACGGGCTTCGATGGGACCGAGGCGGGCGTTGGGCTCGTAGACACCCAGGTGCAAGATGACCTCGGGATCGAACTCGCGCACCAGGTGGACGGCCTTGCGACGGTCACGGGGGTCGATCCGGTGGAACTCGGCTCTGGTGGTGCGCCGTCGGGGTGGGAAGCCGTCGAGGCCGACGATCTCGCTGATGGTCTCGTCGGCCTCCAGGAGGTTGGCCACGCGCGTTCCCAACTCGCCACCCATGCCGGTGATCAGGACCCGCATCAGGTTCCTCCCCTCTCCGTCACGTGAGACCGTCGGCGCGACCGTCGGCGGCGGTCGGTGCCGGGTGATCCTGCTCGGGGCGCAGGGTCGGGAACAACACCACGTCGCGGATCGTGGCCACGTCGGTCAGCAGCATCACCAGCCGGTCGATGCCGATGCCGACACCGCCGGTGGGCGGCAAGCCGTAGTCGAGGGCCCGCAGGTAGTCCTCATCGACCACCATCGCCTCGGCGTCGCCGGCCTCGCCCTGGCGCACCTGGTCCTGGAAGCGGTCGCGTTGCTCGTCGGGGTCCACCAGTTCGCTGAAGCCGTTGCACAGCTCACGACCAGCGACGATCGCCTCGAAGCGCTCCGTCATCCCTGGTAGCTCGCGATGGGGACGGGCCAGCGGCGATACCTCGACGGGGTACTCGGTGGCGAACACCGGGTCCCACTGAGCAGCTTCGGCGGTCTTCTCGTAGAGCTCCAGGAGGAGCTTGCCGGGCCCGTGGTGGTCGTGCCAGGCCACGTCGTGGCGGTCACAGAGGGCGCGCAACTCGTCGACCGGGGTGTCGAGACCGACCCGCGCGTCGATCTGCTCCTCGATCAGCTCGGACAAGGAGGCCCGTCGCCACGGTGTCGACAGGTCGAGGTCGCGACCCTGGTAGCTGACGGTGGTGGAGCCGGTCAGCTCGATCGCAAGGTGGGCCACCAGGTCCTCGACCAGCGCCATCAGGTCGGTCCAGTCGGCATAGGCCTGGTAGAGCTCGAGCATCGTGAACTCGGGGTTGTGCCGGGTCGAGAGGCCCTCGTTGCGGAACACCCGGGCGATCTCGAACACCCGCTCGAACCCTCCGACCACCAGGCGCTTGAGGTAGAGCTCGGGGGCGATGCGCAAGTAGAGCTCGGTGTCGAGGGCGTTGTGACGGGTCGTGAACGGGCGAGCGAGCGCGCCACCGGGGATGGGGTGGAAGACGGGGGTCTCGACCTCCATGAACCCACGGTCCTCGAGCCAGCGCCGAGTGAGCGACACCAGCTTCGAGCGGAGCACGAACGCCCGGCGCGCCTCGTTCGTGACCCACAGGTCCACGTAGCGCTGGCGGTAGCGGGTGTCGGGATCGCTCAGGCCGTGCCACTTGTCGGGGAAGGGCCGACGGGTCTCGGCCAGCACCGTCCAGTCGAGGACCTTGATCGACAGCTCCCCCTTGCGGGTGGCCATGACCTCGCCGGCCACACCGATCCAGTCGCCGAGGGAGAGCTTGGCGAACGTCTCGAAGCGGGGGGTCACGTCGGCCGGGGCGAAGAGCTGGATGCGACCGGTGGAGTCGGCCAGCTGGCCGAACACCAACTTTCCCTGGCCGCGGCGCAGCATGAGCCGGCCGGCCACGGTGACCCGGTCACCGGTCTCGGTACCGGCCTCGATGCCTGCGTACGCCTTTGCCAGCCCGGACGCGGTCGCGTCGGGCTCGAATCGGTACGGCACGGGGGAACGGTCGGTCACTGCTGCTCCGGTCTGGGTGCACCCGACGGTGCAATGGCGTTCCAGCCTGCCCGTTGTGCACCAAATCGGCCCAAACCCTTCCGGCCTGCGTGCCACGATCGGCCGATGGCATTGGCTCTGGAGACCGAGCGGATGGTGCTGCGACCGTTCACCGACGCCGACGTCGAGCTCCCCGTCGACCCCCGGTTCCGCGCCTGGGACGACCTCGACCCCTTCGGGTACGCCGCTGCCTTCGAGCGGAGCACGGGGTCGTTCGTCGGCTGGTTCACCCTCGTCCCCGCTGACCGGTCCCAGCCTGCGGACGTCGAGCTGGGCTACCGCCTCCGACGCGTCGCCTGGGGCCACGGCTACGCGACCGAGGCCGCCGGCATCCTCGTCGATCGCGCCTTTGGCCACCCTGGTGTCCAGCGGGTCTGGGCCCAGACCATGGCCGTCAACCGCAGATCGAGGCGCGTCATGGAACGGTCGGGCCTCCGTTACGCCCGCACCTTCCATCCGCAGTGGCTCGACGCCATAGCCGGCGCCGAAGCGGGCGAGGTCGAGTACCAGGTCACCCGAACGAGTGGGGTGGCCTCTAGGCGTTCCTGGCGAACACGAGGCGGAGCCCGTGGAGGGTGAGCCAGGGCTCGACCCGGTCGATCGTGGCGGTGTGGGGGGCGATGAGCTCGGCCAAGCCGCCGGTGGCCACCACGTTGGGGGCGCCAAGCTCGTCGGTGAGGCGGCGGCAGATGCCGTCGACCTGACCGGCGAAGCCGAAGATGGCGCCGGCTTGGATCGACTCGATGGTCGTGCGGCCGATGATCGAGCGCGGCTCCACCAGCTCCACCCGGCGCAGCGCCGCAGCCCGGGTGTAGAGGGCGTCCATGCTGATCTCCACGCCGGGAGCGATCACGCCGCCCAGGTACTCGCCCTTGGCCGAGAGCGCGTCATAGGTCGTGGCGGTGCCGAAGTCGATCACGATGGCCGGCCCACCGAAGAGGTCGATGGCGGCCACGGCGTTGGCGATGCGGTCGGCACCGACCTCGCGCGGGTTCTCGGTGAGGATCGGCATGCCGGTGCGCACGCCAGGCTCGATCACGACCGGTCGGAAGCCGAAGTACTTCTCGGTCATCTGCCGGAACGCGGCGGTGCTCCGGGGGACCACCGACGAGATGGCGATCCCGTCGATGTCGTCGTCGAACGAGAAGCCGTGGAAGCCGAGGAACTCCTGCACCACGAGCGCATGCTCGTCGGAGGTGCGCTCGGCGTTGGTGGCGATCCGCCAGTGGTCCACCAGGTCCGCCTCCACCGCGTTCGGGCCCTCGACGGCGTTGGCGTCCGGCTGGGAGCCGAGCCCGTCACCCGGCGAGGCGAACAGCCCGATCACCGTCTGGGTGTTGCCGATGTCGATGGCCAACAACATGCGTCCAGCCTTGCCCCCCGGTCTGACTCCGACGAATCCTGCCCTCCCGAGGACCGAAGTGGGGTCGGGGGGTCACGGGCATGGACACCTGGGACTCCGGGCGAGGCGAGCTACGCCGGGTACGGGAGCACCCGCTCAGTTCAAGCCCCACGCCCTCACGGCCGCACCCGTCGGTGCTCCGACGAGCAGCGCGCCGCGCCGTCGCGCCAGCGACAAGACTCGTCAAGGGAGCGTCGGAGCGGAGGCCGGCTGGTCCGTTGGGTCGCCTCGATCGTCCGAAGCAGCCGCGGAGACCTCACCGCTGTCCTGACCGGCGCGGCTCGAAACCCGTCGAGCGTCGAGGCGCTTCATCACCGGCGCAGCAGTCAGTCCGTGCACCACGATCGAGACCATGATGACGAAGGCGACCATCGCCCACAACCTTTCGGCGCCGGCGAACTCGGTCTCGGCGAGGGCGTAGGCGAGGTAGTACACCGACCCGACGCCTCGTATGCCGAAGAAGGCGATCGCCCATCGCTCCTGGACCGGTGTGGCCGTCCGCAACAGCGCCACCGCCCCGGCCACAGGGCGGACGACGAACACCACCGCCAGGCCTACCGCCGCGCTCCCGACGGTCAACGGTCCGAGCGCTCCGTCCACGACGGCACCTCCGAGGAGCACCAACAGCGCCGCGCTGACCAGGCGCTCGATGCTTTCCGCCGACGCGTGGAGGACCTCGTGGTAGTCGTGGTCGCGCTCGTGGTGGCGGATGACGGTCGCCGCCACGAAGACCGACAGGAACCCGTAGCCGTGCACCGTCTCGGCGGCGGCATAGACCAGCAACGTCGCGGCCAGGGCCACGAACCCCTCGGTCGACTCGGCCACGGTCCGCGTATGCGGCACCCGGAACAGCACCCACCCGATCGCCCGGCCGCCCAGCAGGCCCACGACGAGACCGATCGACAACTTGACCACCACGTCGTCGAGCACCCACCCACCGATCCACGAGCCCACCCCCGCCGAGCCGGCCGCCGCCATGGCGATGGCAGCATTGGTGAACGGGAAGGCCAGGCTGTCGTTGAGGCCGGCCTCCGAGGTCAGGGCGAAGCGAACATCGTCTTCGGCCTCGCTGCCCGGAGCGCCCACCTGCACGTCGCCGGCGAGCACGGGATCGGTCGGCGCCAGCACCGAACCCAGGAGGAGGGCGGCCGCCGGCACCAGCCCCGCCAGCCACCAGCCCAACACCGCAGCGCCGACGATCGACAGCGGCATGGCTACCGCCAACATCCGCCACGTGCTCTGCCACCGAGCCCAGCCCACCTTGCGGTCGAGCTTCAACCCCGCCCCCATGAGTGACACGATGACCACCAACTCGGTCAGGCGCTTGACCAGGTCACCCTCGGCAAGGGGATCGGCGGAGGGAAGCCGCAGCGGGAGGGCGAACACGACCATGCCCAAGGCCACGTAGATGATGGGGAAGGACATGGGGCGCCCCGCCAACAGCACCGGCAGCACAGACGCTCCGAGGATGGCTGCGCCGACGAAGCCCAAGGTCACGATGTACGGATCCACTGCGCCGCTCTACCCGCCATGCTGTTTCGCCACCGCAGCCAGACCAGCCCTTCAGCTAGTGCCCGTCCACGAACGTTTGCGCTGTTGCGAGCTCGCGAGCCACTGCAGCAAACGCCGGCGCCGCAGCGAAGCGAGGACCTGATTCGGCGGAACCAGCAATCGGCCGCCGCAGGCGGGCCAGGAACGGCAACCCAATCGAGGTCGTGGCTCAGTGCGGACCGTGCGAACGATGCCGGTCACGGCACTAGCTCACGTTGATGTCGAGGCCGATGTCGAGGACGGGGGCGGAGTTGGTGAGCGAGCCGCTCGACACCGCGTCGGCGCCGGTGTGGGCGTAGGTGGCGACCGTCTCCAGGGTGATGCCGCCGGACACCTCGAGGAGGGCCCGACGGGTGCCGACGGTTGCGGCGTGCTCGTCGGCCACGGCCACGCAGGCCCGGACCTGGTCGGGGGCCATGTTGTCTAGCAGGAGGGCGTCGGCCCCGGCCTCGAGCGCCTCCACCACCTGGTCGAGGCGTTCGCACTCGACGTGGACCGTGCGACCGGGCCACACGTCCCGCGCCCGGCGGACGGCTTCGGCGATGCCGAGGGCGGTCAGGTGGTTGTCCTTGAACATCACCCAGTCGCTCAGGTTGCCCCGATGGTTGCGGGCACCGCCGGCACGCACGGCGGCCTTCTCCAGCGAGCGCAGGCCGGGAGTGGTCTTGCGCGTGTCCCACACCCGTAGGGGCGCGGCGGCGTCGACGAACGCTCTGGTCCGGGTGGCAACCCCGCTGAGGTGACCGAGGAAGTTCAGCGCCGTCCGCTCGGCGGTCAACACCGACGACAGCGGGCCGTTGACGGTGCCCAGCACCTGGCGCGCGGCCACCCGGTCACCGTCGGCCACGTCCCAGTCGCAGTTGATGGCCGCGTCGACCTGGGCAAAGGTCTCGCCGACGCAGGCCAACCCGGCCACCACGCCGTCGGTGCGGACCACGAACTGGGCTTCAGCCCGGGCCTCGAGCGGAAGCAGAGCTGCGCTGAGGTCACCGAGCGGCGTGAGGTCTTCGGCCAGCGCGGCAGTGACCGTGCAACGGATGATGAACGCCGGCACCGTCACCGAGGGCCGTCCAGGGGGCGAGGAGCGTCGGTGCGGGCCTTGGACCGCAACGTGGACCGGCCGGCGACCATCGAGCCCGACCGCACGGTCACTGCGGCGGCCGGGTCAGCGGTCGTCCTGCTTGAGCGCGGTGTCGACGCTGACGGCGGCCGCCACCACCAGGCTCTGCAACGGGCCTTCGAGGGGCCGGTGGATCTGCACCACGTAGTTGTCGGCGGTGGTGAACGCAGCCCGCAGGACACCGGCGAACGTCTTGGTGATGCGGGCGATCTCGGCCCCCCCGGCATCGGTGATGGCGAAGTTCCACGCCCGCCAGTTCTCGGCGTTGATCGACCCCAACGGTTGGCCGCCGGCCACCAGTCCGAAGCGGATCTTGCCGATCATGTTCTCCTGGAGGATCTGGCCGATCTCCACACCCTGGCCGTCCTGCACGATGATCTTCGACTTCATCACCTTGGCCGGTCGGGTGAGCTGGAGCTGCACCTGGCCCTGGGCGTCGACCACCTGGTACTTGTGGGTCAGGAACTGGTCGACGTTGGTGAGCACCCGCAGCACCTTCTTGGCGGTGCTCTGACCGACCTGGCGCACGGCGCCGATCTGGTTGCCGTTCTGGTCGGAGATGGCGTACTCGTTGTTGACCTCGATGATCTTGGCCTTCTGGTTCACCACCAGCACCGGCTCGGTGAACAGGGTGCCGCCGCCCTGGGCGGCCCCGGCCTCGACCCCGGCCTTGGCCAGGTTCTTGGCGAACCGCTCGGGCTTCACGTCGCTCTGGGGGACGTGGCCCGGCCCCACGATCGGGTCCACGGTGGTCTTGCCATGCGAGCTCACCTGGTCGGTCCAGTTGGTGCCGTCGAACCACCGGTACTCGTGCTTGCCCGCCGGGTCGGGGTACCAGTTGGGGTCGTGGCTTCCGGTGTCGGTCATCGGCGGAGCAGCTCCTGGTGGGCGCGTGTCGTACGGGCGCCGACGCTACCGGTCACCGCTGCGGTGCACGATCCGCAGCTCCGCGCCGAGTGGCGCCCCCAGCGCCGCGGCCACGCACGTTTGCGCTGTCGCGAGCCACTGCGCAAACGCCGGCGAATCGCCGCGGCGAAACCGAGGACCTGATTCGGCGGAACCAACAAGCTGCCGCGAAGGCCACGAACAGCGACGTCGTGGAGGATCGCTACTCAGGCCGGACCGTGCCGACGCCGGACGGTACTGGCGGACCGGAGCGGTCGTTCAGACGTAGACGGTGCGCTGGGCCAGGGCGGGGTCGGTCTGGGGGAAGTCGTCGCGGGTGTGGGCGCCGCGGCTCTCCTGGCGACGGCGGGCGGCATCGACCACCGCCCGACCGACGGTGGCCAGGTTGTGCACCTCGTGGTCGGCCACGGTGTCGTCACGGGGCGTTCGCAGCGCGGCGTCGACCACGGCGGCGGCCACCGCCAGCCGGTCGGCGTCGCGCAGCACCCCGGCATGGTCGGTGAGCTCGCGTTGCAACACGGTGCGCACCTTTGCCGCGTCGCCGACGGGGAGCTGGTCGGGGTCGACGACCACCGGGTCGAGGTGCACGAAGCGACCGCCGATCACGCTGGTTGGCACCGAGTCGGGACGGTCGGCGTCCATGCCCAGCACGCACCGCATGGCGCCGGTGGCCTCGGGCCCCGACACGCCGGCCTCGATCGCCTCCACGGCACGTGGCCCGAACACCATGCCCTCGAGCAGCGAGTTCGACGCCAGCCGGTTGGCACCGTGGACCCCAGAGCACGACACCTCACCCGCAGCCCAGAGTCCGGGCAGCGAGGAGGAGCCCCGCAGGTCGGTGACGATGCCGCCGCACGTGTAGTGAGCCGCGGGTGCGACGGGCAGCCAGTCCTTGGCCGGGTCGAGGCCGGCGGCGCGCAGCTCGGCGGCGATGTTGGGAAACCGTTGGTCGAAGAGGTCCAGGCCGGTGGCGTCGAGGAACACGTGGTCGGTCCCAAGTTCCTGCATCCGCCAGGCTTCGGCGCGCGAGACGACATCACGGGGTTGGAGCTCGTCCACGAAGCGTTCGCCGTTGGTGTCGCGCAGCAGTGCCCCATGACCGCGCAGAGCCTCGGTGAGAAGTGGCCGAGGCATGGAGTCGACGGACAGCGCGGTCGGGTGGAACTGCACGAACTCGACGTCGGCCACGGCCACGCCCGCCCTGAGGGCCATGGCGATGCCGTCGCCGGTGGCCTCGAGCGGGTTGGTGGTCACTGCGTAGAGCTGACCGGCGCCCCCGGTGGTCACCAGCACGTTGGCCGCCCGCACCTCCTGCACCGTCCCGTCGTGGAAGCGGGCGGTGACGCCGCGACAGCGCCCCGCTTCCACGATCAGTTCCAGGGCGAAGGCGTGCTCGTGTATGGCAGCCATGGTGAGCTGCACCGCCTCCACGAGCGCGCGCTCGACCTCGGCCCCTGTTGCTGCGCCCCCGGCGTGGACGATCCGGGCGAGCGTGTGGCCGCCCTCTCGAGCCAGCTCCAGCTCACCTCGCGCATCACGGTCGAAGATGGCACCGAGGGCGATGAGGTCGTTGACGCGAGCCGGGCCCTCGTCGACCAGCACCCGAACCGCCTCAGCGTCGCAGAGCCCGGCGCCGGCTTTGAGGGTGTCGGCCAGGTGCAGGTCGGTGGAGTCGGAGTCGCCGCCCAGCACCGCTGCGACACCCCCCTGGGCCCACCGGGTGGTGGCCTGGGGCAGCTCGCCCTTGGTCACGATGCCCACCTGCATCTTGTGGGTCTCGGCTGCCCGCACCGCCGCCGAGAGCCCGGCCACCCCGGACCCGAGGACCAGCAGGTCCAGCTCGGCGTCGCTCATCGCTGCAGTCTGGCCGCCCCGACCGACGCCGGCCATCGTCATCTCACGAGGCGCGTGCAGAGCACCCCATACCGGCCACAACTGCACGCGGCTCTGTCAGACGGGGGTGGTGACGGCGATGTTGTCGAGGAGGCGGGTGGGACCGAAGTGGGCGGACACCAGGAGGCGCTGTTCGCCGCCGACCGAGGTGGCCGGCTCCAGCGTGTGGGCGTCGACCAGAGCGGCGTAGCCGAGCTCGGCCTCGCGCTCGGCCGATACCGGCTCGGCCAGGGCGGCGGTGATCACGTCGACGTTTCGCTCACCGGCGGACGCAAGTGCCTGGGCGGCCAGGAGGCTGCGGTGCAGGACGGGGGCAGCGGCTCGCTGCTCAGCAGTCAGGTAGACGTTGCGGCTGGACAGGGCCAAGCCGTCATCGTCACGCACGATCGGGCAGCCGACCACGTCGATCGGCATCGACAGGTCGGCCACCATGCGGCGGACCACGGCGAGCTGCTGGTAGTCCTTCTCGCCGAAGTAGGCGCGGCACGGCCCGGCGATGGCGCACAGCTTGGCCACCACGGTGGCCACGCCGGCGAAATGCTCGGGCCGGGCCGATCCCTCGAAGCGCTCGGTGATGCCCGCCACCGAGACCGTGGTCAGCACCGGCTCGGGGTACATCTCGGCCACCGTCGGCGTGAACACGTGGACGACGCCACACCGGCCTGCCCAGGCCACGTCGCCAGCGAGGTCGCGTGGGTACGTGGCCAGATCCTCATCGGCGGCGAACTGGAGCGGGTTCACGAAGATGGTGGCTGCGGCCACGTCGTTGTCGGCTGCGGCTTCGCGCATGAGCAAGGCGTGGCCCTCGTGGAAGTAACCCATGGTGGGTACCAGCCCCACCCGACGACCGAGACGGCGGGCGTCGTCGAGCGTGGCCCGGAAGCCAGCGATGCTCTCATGGACATCTGGCATGGCGAGCTCTCCGCTCCCGTCGGCGCTGCCGCACCGTAGGCACGGTTCCCCAGATCCAGCGAGCTCCTCTCCCGGACTTGTGGCGCGAGAGTCGTGGTTCCACCATCCTGGCGCCGCAAGTTCGGGACCGTGGCAGGATCCGGTATCGGGTGCGGGTGCCGAACCGGCCGAGCGCTGGTTCACAGGTCGGGCGGGAGGCCCTCGCCGTCCACCAGGCGGCGAGCGGCGGCGGCGAGGGCGCGGTAGGCCTCGTGCTCGGATGGGTCGAGGGCGGCGAGGTGGCGGGCGACGGTGACCCAGTCGCCTCGGGCCACCGGGCCGGTGAGGGCGGCGGCCGGGCCGAGGCTGGCCACGTTGTCGACGGTGTCGGCGGTGAGGGCCAGCAATGCCTTGGGCGGGACGCCGATGCCGTGAGCGATGCGATCGACCTGGCCGAGCAGAGCCACGACGTGGTTCGAGGCGATGGCCGCGGCAGCGTGGTACGCAGCCCGGTCGGTGTCGGCCACCTCGAACCAGCGGCCGCCGAGGTCGGTCACCACCCGACGGGCGATCGGGTGGCCGGCCACTGCGAACCAGGGCCCAGCCCGCAGACGGGATGCCCCGATGTCGCCAGAGGGCAACGAGGCCAGCGGGTGCAGCGCCGCCACCCGTCCATGGGGTGCCAGCACACCGAGGCCAAGGCTGCCGGCCAGGTGGGCCACCACCCCACCGGGCCCGTGCCCTGCACCGACGGGACGGACCGCAGCAGCCACATCGGCCACCGAGTGGTCCGGCGTGGCGATCAGGAGCAGGTCGGTGCCCCGGAGCGCATCGGCCACGTCGTCACTGCGACCGACGAGACCGATCACGTCCCACCCGACCTCCGACAGGGCCGTCGCGAACGACTGTCCGGCCCGGCCGATCCCGATGACCCGGAGCCGGGGCGCCGCCGTCACGGCCCAGCGCCGCCAGGCCGGCCCGGCTCGCCGAGGTCACCCTGCTCGTCGGGACCACCGAGCTCACTGAGGTCGCCGACCCTTCTGACCTGGCCGTGCGACCGGTCCAGCAGCTCCGCAGGCACCAGCCCAGGGGCCAGGTCGGCCAGCGGAGCCAGCACGAACCGCCGTTCCTTCCAGCGCGGGTGCGGGACCTGCAGGTCCGGCTCGTCGACGGCAACCCCCTCGATCCACACGATGTCGACGTCGAGCGTCCGTGGCCCCCAACGCACCTGGCGGACGCGATCCGCGGCTGATTCGAGCCGGTGGCAGACCGCCAGCAGCTCGCGCGGAGACGAGTCGGTGGCCAACTCGACCACCAGGTTCAGGAAAGAGTCCTGCTCCGGCCCACCCACCGAATCGGTCTCGTAGACCGGTGACACGGCGACCACCGAGGCGCCGAGCGTGTCGACCGCCTCGGCCAGGAACCGTCGGCGGTCCCCGAGGTTGGAGCCGAGCGACAGATAGGCGCGGGTCACGCGCGGGTGCGGCGGATGCGGACGCCGGAGGTGGCGAGGGCATGGGGAACCGGCGGCCGCAGCTTGCGCACGGCCACCGTCACCGCGCCGATCCGAGGGTCAATGGCCAGCACGGTGGTGGCCACGTCGGCGGCCAGGTGTTCGAGGAGCTGCGGTTCACCACCGGCCACGGTGTCGGCGACCACGTCGCAGATCGCGCCGTAATCCACCGTGTCGGCCAGCATGTCGGACGCACCGGCGGCGGCGAGGTCCATCTCCACGTCGAGGTCGACCTCGAGCGGTTGGCCTCGCTCCCGCTCCTCGACGAGCGCACCGCAGATGCCTACGACCTGGAGGCCGCGGACCTCGATCAGGTCGGGCTGGTCTGATGGGCCAGGCCCGTCACGGGAAGGTTCCAGGGGCAAGAGGGAAGGGTCCCGGCGCCGTCAGGCCGGGGCCCGGGGAAGGGCCAGGGCCACGGTGACCAGCTCCCGGCCGACGGGGCCGAGCTGGCGCTGGGTCAGGCGCTCGGTCAGCGAGATGGCCTTGGGCCCCGTCGGGAGTAGACCAGCCCACACCAGGTAGCCGGCGATGATGCCCGACAGCCGGTCGCCCAGCTCCTCGCCGTGGATGAGGACCTTGGCCTCCGAGGCCAACAGCTCGCGCAGCTCCGGGAAGAAGGTGGCCAGGAAGCTGGCGACGTCGTCGTGGTTGCCGAAGGGACGGTGCTGCCAGTCGACGCCGAGCTCGTCGTAGTTGTGGAGGTTGGCCGGCGACGCCACGATGGAGATCACCGGCGAGAAACCCTGCTCGCGCACCCAGATGATCTCCTCCTGGCGGCGCACCCGACGATGGTTCGACCCGTAGCCCCCCGGCCGCTCGCATACGGCCAGCGAGTCCTTCATGACCCACCGGAAGTTGCGGGGCTCGATCCCCTGGGCCCACTTTCCCTTCACCGCCACGTTGTTTTCCTCTCGGTCGCGCCGGCGTGCTGCGCACCGTCCACCGCTGTTGCCTCGTCCACGTCAGGCTCTGCATCCCGATGCATCAAGCCGCCACCGCACTGAGGGCACCGACCGTGGCGGCCACGTCGTGCACGCGCACCATTCCCACGCCACCCACGGCTGCGAGGGTGGCAGTGGCCAGCGAACCCTCGAGGCGGTCCTCGACCGGCGTCGCCACGCCGAGACCATCGGCCTGGCCGAGCACGGCCCCGAGGAACGCCTTGCGGCTGGTGCCCACCACGACCGGCCAACCCGTGGCCACGAGGCGGTGAACCGCGGCGAGCAGCGCCCAGTTGTGCTCGGCGGTCTTGCCAAAACCGATGCCCGGGTCGATCCAGACCTCCGCCACCCCCGACGAACTGGCCATGAGCGCCCGCTCTACCAACGCCTCGACCACCTCGGCCACCACGTCGCCGTACCGAGGATCGGCCTGCATGGTGCGGGGGGCGCCCTGCATGTGCATGGCCACCCACCCGACGCCGCGTTCGGCGGCTACCTGGTGGAGCGAGGCGCTGATGTCGTTGATGAGGGTCGCACCGGCGTCGACCGCAGCGTGGGCCACCGCGGACTTGGCGGTGTCGATCGACACCCGCACCTCCGCCGCCAGGACCTCGACCACCGGCACCACCCTGCGGATCTCCTCGGTCACGCTCACCGAGTCGGCACCCGGCCGGCTCGATTCGCCGCCCACGTCGACGATGTCGGCCCCCTCGGCCACCAGGGCGCGGGCGTGGGCGATGGCATCGGCCGCGTCGGTGAAGCGACCCCCGTCCGAGAACGAATCGGGGGTGACGTTCACGATCCCCATGACCAACGGATGCACGGGAATGGAGGTTACCCGGCCCGTCAAATCGGGCTGGAGGCCCGATCCGCCACGAAGGGCCGCCCGGTGGCCGAGGCCTCAGCGACCCTGGATGAACCGCATGGCCTCCTGGCGGGTAGCCGCGCTGTTGCGGAACTGGCCCCGGACCGAGGAGGTGACCGTGGTCGACCCAGCCACCTTCACTCCGCGCATCGACATGCACAGGTGCTCGGCCTCGATCACCACCATCACGCCCTTGGGGTCGAGGCTTGCTTCGAGGGCGTCGGCCACCTGGCTGGTGAGGCGCTCTTGCACCTGGGGCCGCCGGGCGTACCCGTCCACGAGGCGGGCGAACTTCGACAGCCCGGTGACCCGCCCGTCGTCGTTGGGGATGTAGGCGACGTGCGCCTTGCCGATGAACGGGGCGAGATGATGTTCACAAATCGACTGGAGGGGGATGTCGCGGACCATCACCATCTCGTCGTGGTGGGCCTCGAAGGTGGTGGCCAGGTGGCGGGCGGGGTCCTCGTGGAGACCTGAGCAGATCTCGGCGTACATGCGTGCCACCCGGGCGGGCGTGGCCTGCAGGCCGTCGCGTTCAGGGTCCTCGCCGATCGCTTCGAGGATCTCCCTGACGGCCTTCTGGATCCGGGGCTGGTCGATGGCCGAGCTGAGGTCCTCGTCGGTCACAGGTCGGTTCCGATGTATGCCGCGACGTAGGGCAGGTTGCGGTAGCGCTCGGCCACGTCGAGCCCGTAGCCCACCACGAACGCCGGCGGGATCTCGAAGCCGACGTAGCGCAGGTCGAGGTCGGTTTTCTGGAGGCCGTCGCGCACCAGGAGCGCGCACACCTCGACGGTGGCGGGGTTGCGAGCCAGCAGGTTCTTGCGCAGGTAGGCCAGCGTCAGGCCGCTGTCGATGATGTCCTCGACGATGATGACGTGGCGCCCGCTCAGGTCCAGGTCGAGGTCCTTCACGATGCGGACCACCCCGCTGGACTTGGTGGCGTTGCCGTACGACGAGACGGCCATGAAGTCGAACTCGACGGGGAGGTCGATCCGCCGGGCCAGGTCGGCCATGAAGAGGAAGGCCCCCTTGAGCACGCCCACCAGGAGCGGGGCCCGTCCGGCGTAGTCGGCGGTGATGGTGGCACCCAGTTCCACGATGCGCGACGCCAGCGCCTCGGCGCTCACGATCACCTCGCCGATGTCGGGGTCGTCGGCGTAGGGGACGACGGCGTCAGCCATGGGCGGCATCCTTGCACGGGGTCGGAGGCGTCAGTGACAGGCGACCGTGCGAGCGCGCCACCCGCCAGCCGCCCAGCACCTCCGTGGCCACCCGCTCCCTGCGAGCCACCGCCAGGACCCGTTCGACGGCGGCGGCCTCGGCCGGATAGCCGTGGCCGACCCCGGCCGCGGCCAGCCAGGCTCGGACGGCGGCACCGGCCACCGCCGCCGGTGCCGACGCCAGATCGGCGGCCGACGTCGGGTCGAGCCCGGCGGCCGTGTCAGCGACGAAGGCGTCGAGTTCGGCGAACAGGTCGGCCTGGCGGACCAGGACGGGCACCGGGTCGCTTTCGCCGATATCGCCCAGCAGGGGCAGGACCTGGTGGCGCACCCGGTTGCGGCGGAACCTCGGGTCACGGTTCGACGGGTCATCGACCGGCACCAGGCTGAGCTCGCGGCAGAGGGCCACGGTCTGCTGGCGGCGCAGGTCGAGCAGGGGCCGTTGCGCGCTACGACGGATGCCCACCATGCCAGTGGGACCGGCACCGCGCAGGAGGTGCAGCACCATCGTCTCGGCCCGGTCGTCGGCGGTGTGGCCGGTGAGGACCCCATCGGGTAGCACCGCATAACGGGCCTGGCGGGCACGGGCTTCGAGGTTGGGGCCGGGCTCCACCACCACCCGCTCGGCGCGGAAGCGAGCGCCCACCCGTTCGGCGACGGCGGCGACCACGTGAGCCTCATCGGCGGACCCGGCCCGCAGCCCGTGGTCGACGTGGACGGCGGTGACCGAGCACCCGGCCGCCGCAGCCAGCACCAACAGGGTCAGCGAGTCGGCGCCGCCCGAGACCGCGCACGTCACCTCGGTCCCTGCTGATGGCAGGACCGCCCGATCCAGCAGATCGGTGACCACCGACGAGCCCAGGTCGATCGCCCCGGGTTCGGCGACCCCGGATCCGGTCACGCCGGTCGCTCAGGCGGCGACGGTGGGGCCGACCCGGGCGATCCACGAGTCAGGATCGCGGATCTCGGCGATGCTCGGCAGGTTGGCCGGGTCGACCCAGGCCACGTCGAGCAGCTCGGTGCCACCGCGACGCTCCACCGACTCGATGAACGCCTCGCCCTGTTCGTACTGCTTCATCTTGGCTTCGAGCCCGATGACCTTTTGGAGGAGCTTGGCCGCCGGGTTTCCCTGCTGACGTCGCTGGCGCAGGACCTGGCCGAAGCGCTCGGCACTCGGGATCTGGTCGGCCCCGGCGCGATCCATGGTCACGTCGCCGTGGCCCTCGAGCAGACTCATCAGCCCGGCCACCTGGTTCAGCACGAGCCGCTGCTCAGGGGTGGCCAACACGGCCATGAGCCCGCCGTCGTCGAGTGGGTTGCGGCCCGCTCGCAGGTCGGTCGCCAGGCGGCCCAGCGCATCGGCCAGACGCCGGGGGTCGGGGTCGACCGAGCTGACGGTCTCGTGGACCAAGCCGAGGAAGTGCTCACGCATCCACGGAATGCCGGTGAACTGGGCTCGGTGGGTGACCTCGTGGAGGGCCAGCCAGTGGCGGAACTCCCGGGGCGGGAAGGCGAAGCGCTTCTCCAGCCCGATGATGTTGGGGCCCACGTAGTACACGATGTCCTGGTCCTGAGGGTTCTCGTCCTCTACCACCAGGAGGTCGTACTGGCCGAGCACCCGGCTCGACATCCAGCCGAGGATCATCCCCACCTCGGCGCCGGCCACCCGGCTGGCCACGGGTGCGAACGGACTGGCCGCAACGGTGGCGTCGAGCTTGTCGGTGATGGGGCGCAGCAGCCGTTGGAACGACGCGATGTTGGCCCGGACCCAGCCCTGGCGGTCGGTGACTCGGGCGCGAGCCGTACCCGAGAGGCTGCGCAGCCCGGTGGCCGCCGCCACCTGGTCCTCGGCCAGAGCGGTGAGCTCGGCGAAGTCGGCGGTAAGCGAGCCGTAATGGTACGAGTCGGCGAAGGGCTCGCGTCCCGCAGCGCGCACGGCGACCTTCTCGGCCAGGCCCCAGTCGACGGCACCCACCCGGTCAGCTCCGGCCGCGCGGCGGGTACTTCGGGCGAACGACCTTGTTGAGGTAGCCGACCACCATGGCCACCCCGAAGAGCACGGCGCCGACCGTCAGCGGGAGGGCGATCCAGAAGTGCCAGACTTGGGCGAACACCATGGCGGTCATCCTACGGTCGGTCGATGGCGAAGTAGGCAGTCGGCGGGACCCATGCGGGCAGGAAGCATGGGGCGGGGGGCGGGTTGGGTTTGGTCCCGACCGACGGGTCAGCCTTCGGCGGCGATGGCTTGGGCGATGCGGGCGCGCAGGGCCTCGGGCACGGTGTCGGTGCACCGGTTGCGAACCACCTGGCGCAGCTCGGCCTCGAAGTCGAACGCCTCCAGGCACGGCGAGCAGTCGTCGAGGTGGTGCTGGATGTGGGACCGGTCGTCCTCGGTGATCTGGCCGTCGAGGTAGCCGTAGAGCTCGCGGAGCGTCTTGCTGCAGTCGGCCATGGGTCCTGGGTCAGCGTTCGGGAACCGGAGTCGCAGTCACGGGCTGAGGATCGTGATCGGCGGTGCGGTCGGCGAGCCCATGGGTGACGGCGTAGTCGTACAACCCTTTCTGCAACGCCTTTCTTCCCCGGTGCAGGCGGCTCATCACCGTGCCGATCGGGATGTCGAGGATCTCGGCGATCTCCTTGTAGGAGAACCCCTCGACATCGGCCAGCAGGACCGCCATGCGGAACGACTCGGGCAGGTCCTCGACCGCCTGCTTCACCTCGGCCTCGCTGAAGGTGTCCATCAGCTCGTCCTCGGCGCTGCGCCCGAGGCTGGCGGCTTCGAGGCCACCGAGACGGCGGTAGAGGTAGAGGTCCTCCACCTCGTCGAGCTCGGACTCGTCGGGACGGCGCTGCTTGGCCCGGTAGGCGTTGATGTAGGTGTTGGTGAGGATGCGGTACATCCACGCCTTGAGGTTGGTGCCCTCGGTGAACCCGCCGAAGCCCCGGTAGGCCCGCAGGTAGGTCTCCTGCACCAGGTCATCGGCGTCGGCCGGGTTGCGGGTCATGCGCAGCGCACCGGAGTAGAGCGACCCCATCAACGGCATGGCCTGTTCTGCGAACGTCGCCCGATCGGCCATGATCGCCAACCTAGCGGCACCACCCCTGGTGCCTGGGGCGCCCTCCGGGGCCACCTGGGGCACCGGCGCGACTGCGACCAGGACGGCCAACGGCCGGTTCGATCTCTGGCCTAGCGTCGGACATCCAGCGACGAGATGGGGACCGGGACGTGATCGGTGTCGAGCAGGAGATGCGGCGCGTCGGGTTGCGGCGGGCAGGCCGGATGGCGGCGGCCGGAGCCCTCCTGGCTGGCCTGCTGGTAGGGGTGTCGGCCGGCGTCCCGGGAGCGGCGAGCTGCGCTTGGGCCTCGGCCCGAGCCCAAGCCGCCGAGCCGTACTGCGCCCAGCCCTACGACGCCGAGCTCACCCAGGACGGCACGATCTACCGGACCGCCGTCGACGCCGACGGGAACGATGTCGACCTCGCCCTCGACGTCTACGAACCCGTGGGCGACCCGGCCGGTGACCTGCGGCCGGTGTTGCTGTGGATGCACGGCGGCTTCTTCGCCTTTGGGGATCGCAAGGGCGATCCCGAGGTCTACGAGGACTTCGCCAGTCGCGGATTCGTGGTGGTGTCGATCGACTACCGGTTGCGCCCGGTCCCACCGGGCGAAGGTCTGGCCGTGCCTGAGAAGGCTGCCGTCGACGACGCCCTCGAGGATGCGGTGGCCGCCGTGGCCTGGATCCACGCCGACGCCGCCGCCTTGCGCATCGACCCGAGCTCGGTCATCGCCTCGGGCTATTCGGCTGGCGCCATCACCGCGCTGGGCCTGGCCCACAAGGACACGGCGGTGAGCGTACCCGGGTCCACCACCCCGATCGCCGCGGCCGTGCCGTTCAGCGGACTCGACTTGTACGAGCCCACGCCGCACCGACCCGACGATGTACCGGTCCTGATGTACAACGGCGACCAGGACTCCATAGTGCCCATCGCCGCCGCCGAGAACGGGTGCCGCACCACGGTCGTCGCCGGCTCCGAGTGCGACTTCGTTGAGCTCGAAGGGGTGGGCCACACCTCGGGCAGCGCGGGTGAGTACCAGCAGATGGTGGCCTGGCTCGCCGCCCATGGCATCGAGCAGCTGGCCGCCTGCGACCGCTTCGACGTCCCCACGGTGGACTACTCGACCACCACCATCCCCACGACCACAGAGACCACGACCACATCGACCACAGCGACCACGACCACAGCGACCACGACCACAGCGACCACCACCACAGCGACCACCACCACGCCGACCGTCGCACCGACGATCCCGGCGACGGTCATCCCCATCCTCGTAGACCCGACGACGGCTGCGCCCGCCGTCCCGCTCCCCGGGTCGGTGTCCTACACCGGCTGAGAGCTCCACGCCTTCGGGCCGAGGGCGAGATGTGACGGCGAGCACGGGTGAACAACCGCTGAAGTCCGGGGCCGTGCTCAGCGGCGATGGCCGGGTGGTGGCCGATGACGTCAAGTTCGTTGGCCGCACTGATCTCGACGAAGGCGCATGAGGACCTCCGGTCGGGCCTCGTCAGCTCCCTCGGCGATCCAACAAGCACGGCACCTGAGGGCCATGTGTGACCGGCAGGCCGTCCACAGAGCCCGCCCATCCCGGGCCGCCCCCGGCACGGCTTCGTTGAGGGCCGCGCCCGGGCCAACGGGCTCTCGATGCCGGGTCGCCGAGGGCACCGGCGACCCGGAGGGCACGTGCCTTCCTTCGGAAGGCACGTGCCTTCCGAAGGACCATGCTTCGTCGTAGGACCGATCCGGGGCGCTAGGCCATCGCCCGACTGCGGAGCACCAAGACGCTGCCGAGCAGGACGAGCGAAAGGCTGATGACGGCAATCATCCCGGTGTTGGATCCAGTGCGTGCGAGTTCACCGCTGGCGACTGCGGGCTGCTGGGGACTCCCATCATCCCCGGACTCATCCTGTACCCCTGCCGGCGCCGGCGTCGGGGTGTCGTCCGAGCCTGGTGCCGGCGGCGTCGTGTCGATCATCGAGTCGACAAGAGGGTGAACCGGTGTGCCGCAAGGGTGAGAGCCCGAGAGGAGAATCGAACTCCTGACCTGCTCATTACGAGGTGTCCGGCTCACAAACGAATGCTGACCTGCGGATATGCAGGTCGCGAGCGAGCGAAATGCCGCTCGTTATCCGCTCTGAGGAGGGCACCACCATGACCTTGACCACCAACAGCACCGAGCAACAAGACGAGCAGCAGCCGAGCGACGTCGCCGGGTCCACCGGGCAGCGGCGAAAGGAGCGGCCCGAGCCGCGGCGTCACCCGGACCCTGCCATGAGGCTCGACGACGACGTGGACGCGGTCCTGGCCGTGCTCGTCGACGACCTGTACCAGCAGGTCAATGACCTGCGCTTCGCCGTCGGCTTCCTCATGCAGCGCACGAACCTGCGCCCACCCACCGGCGACGACGTGAAGCGGGTGAAGCGGGGGCGGCCGAGCGCCGACCAGGAGACGTGGCGGTACATCTTCGACCTCCTCTATCCCGACCGGTGCGGTCCGATCGAGGCTGCCGCGCTGCCACCGTTCCCTCCACACTGGCTGGCCGAGGCGGCCACCCGAAACCGCTCAGTCGCACAAGTGGCCGGATCCCGCCAAGATGCTGCAGACCGGCTCGCAAACGCCCTGCGGCCAAGGCGGTGACCACGGCCTCGGGCTGACCGACCCCCCTGCACGGTTCCCGACGAAGGCCCGGCCCAAGTGGTCGGGCCTTCTCGCGAGCGCCGGGTGACCGCGTTGCGGAGCGTGACGGTATGGCGTTCGGGGTACGTTCGTGCGACCCGTCCAGGAGGATCCCGATGAGGCGTACCGTGAAAGCCTGGCTGATGGCCGGCGCAGTCTGCCTAGCCATGGTGGCCGTGGCGTGCGGCGCCGGCGGTGACGGCGACGGCGTCATCGGTGGGGGTGGCGACGACGCCGTATCCGCCGAGGGCAAGCCCTACGCAGAGTCGCTGGAGAAGAACCTGACCGAGGGCGATGAAGGCAAGCTCGAGCTCAGCGACGAGCAGGCGGGCTGCATCGCCCCGAAGTGGGTGAACACCATGAAGCCCGACCGCCTGAAGAAGGCGGGGATCAAACCGGCAGACGTCGCCGAGGACGACAACGCTGAGATATTCGTGCGCCTGAAGCTCTCCACGGACGAAGGCAACGCCCTGGTGGATGCCTTCATCGACTGCGGGGTGGAACTGAAGGAGACATACCTCGCCAGCTCCGCCGGCCTCAGCGACGACGACAAGATGTGCCTCAACGATGCCATCAGCGAGGACTTCCTGAGAGAGATCCTGGTCCTCGGCTTCACCGAGGGACCGGCGGCGTTGGACGAGGATAGCGACGTCCGCAAGGAGCTTGAGAAGGTCCTCGACAAGTGCCCTGGAGCGGGGGACTGAGTCCCGATCCTGCCGGCCTCGTCGGTGACCTGGACCGGCACCTGCTCTCGGCGGCGGCGAACGAGGGCCGGTCCTGGGGCAACCTGGGGCCGGCCCTCGGCGCGTCCGGGGGTCATGCTGGCGGACTGCCCGAGCTCAGGCGGCGGAGCGGCGGAGCAGTCGACGCTGCGGGGCGGTCAGTCCCCCGCGGCCAGTCGGTGGCCGGCCTCGTAAACCTTCGAGTTGGTGGCGTGGTCGGCGTCGAGCGCGATGACCACGTTGGCGCCGTCGACGCCGAGCTGGCCGAGCACCGGGTCCGCCATGCCCTCGTTGGACCATCCCCAGCAGCCGGCCATGCCGACCACGAGAACGTCGTCGGCGGCGTGGGCCACGGCGGCCAAGGTCTGTTTGGTCCCCTCGGGGATGAAGATGGTCGAGGCCTTGCCGATGCGCTCCTTCATGACGGGGACCACGTTCAGCGGCACCGAACCGACGGGGAACATGTACTTGCGGATCGAACCGTCGGCGCCGGGCTTGGGGTCGTCTGGTCTGTACTGGGGCACAGGTTCGCCCTCGATTGGGTGGTACTGGAAGATCAACCCGGGCCTGGTGAAGATGACCCCGGCGGGCATCTGGCCGGCGCTCGAGACGCTGTGAACCCCAGCGGCCTCGGCCACTGCGGCAGGGATCGCCCCAGCGGCCAGCAGGGCGACGTGGGCTTCGGTGAGGGGGCTCATCGGGCACCTCCCACGTCGATGCGGGCCAGGATTGCGGACCTATCAGCATCCTCCTGGGCGAGGGCCTCGTCGTAGGCGTCGTCGTCCCACCAGGGCTCGAGGGCCTCGTCGTAGAGATCGTGGAGCACGTCGGGGGGTAAGGCATCCAGCTCGACTTGGACTAGTCCGCCATGGCGCTCCGCGAAGGCTGCGGCTCGGGAGTCGCTCGCCTTGCCGGGCAGCGGCGGGAGATCGTGCTCGGCCACCTGGGTGGCGGAGAGAGCAACGCGGACCACCTGGTACCAGCAGTCAGTGCGGGCCACGAAGTCTCGGTCGATGTCCTCGCCGGACGGGTCGTGGTCGCCGGCGTAGAGCAGCACCGCCGGTCGTTTCTGGTGCTCCACGTCGCGGCGCACCTCGTCGGCAAGGGTCTGCGAGCTGTACCCGCCGAGAGCCAGCAACGGGAGGCCTCGACGTGAGAACCACGCGTCGAGCTGGTTCACCATCCCCGACTTCTCCACCCCTAGGTAGACCGAGAACGGCTGACCCTCGGTGCGATCGCGGCGGTAGGTGGCCGCGATGCTTTTGAGTGCCGCTTCCGGACTAGTCCATCCGTACCGCCGGTCGATGCCTCGGACCCGATCCTCCAGCGGTGGAAAGGTCCCGTTCCGTCGGGCCTCTGCGGTCCGCGAGGACAGGCTCTTGTAGCTGGTCTGCGTGTTCGGGAGGATCTCCCTCGACACCAGGCGGTAGAACAACTGCCGCAGCGTGACGCCGGTGTCGTAGGACCGCACAATCTCGGCGGCGACGGGCACGATCTCGGACCAGTCAAGGCGAGCCTTGGTACTCTTTGAGGGCGTCCCCACGCCTTCGGAGCGGGCTTCGGCCCGCTTCGGCCGCGTCACGAGGCAGCTCCGAGGTCGGAGGTGTCCTGCGGCGCAGCCTTCGCTTCGCGGGCGAGGCGCCGTGCCTTCGCCGACCTGAGCGCCAGCGTCTGCATGGCGGCCTTGCGGGCGTTGTCAGCGCGCCGGGAACGCTCGTCGGGCTCGAGGGTGCCGTCGGGGTCGACAAGCGCCTCGTACTTGGCCATCTGGCGCTGGCGGGCGTCTTCGCTCGCCTTGCGGCGGTCGGTGTGGGCCCACCGCGTGTTGGCGGCGATCTGCGCTCGCATGGAGCGCTGGGAAGGGGTGAGGGGCATGGGGGGACCTCGGTCCCGGTCCATGCCACTGGGCCGTCGATCCGGCGGAGCCGCCCGGCGATCAGTTGTCCTACGAGCGCATGCTAGCTAGCGGGTGCTCGTAGGTCTCGGACCCCCTGCCGGGCGGCGGCCGTCAGGTCCTCGATCGCCACCAGAAACGGTCCGTGCCGGGAGCACCGGAAGGAGACGTGCTCGGGGTCGGCAGAAAGGTCCACGTCCACGTCGTCGCCCGGATACTTGAACCTCATGGGGAAGGTCCTGGGGTAGCGCCTCACGAACTCCACGCTCTTGACGTGCAGCTCACCGGACCACGAACACTCCCCCACCCGCCGGCTGCACGAGCAGCGGACCACGGTCACAGATCGCCCTCGACGTCGATGCGCCGGTACGCGGCCCGGGCACGCTCGGACCGTGCCGAGGCGCCGTAGCGGGCGACCATCTGGGCGCTGCGCCACCCGGCGAGCTCCTGGAGGTCGCCTTCGGTGCCCCCGGCGGCGAGCCACCGGTGCGCGAAGGTGTGGCGGAACCGATGCGGGTGCAGGTCGGTGATCCCGGCGGCCTTCGCCCGACGCCGAAGTACCTGGGCGATACCGGAGTCGGTGAGCGGCCCTCGGGGTCCGAGCCAGAGCTCGGAGCGGCCCGACAGGCGGTGGCGGCGCCGCTCGCGCAGGTAGCGGTCGAGGGCCTCGACGGTGCGGTCGCCGTAGCTGACCCACCGGGCCCGGTCGCCCTTGCCGTGGACGAGCGCAGCGTTCTCGTCGATGTTGATGTCCTCGAGCGTGAGCGCCGCCATCTCGCCGAGCCGTATCCCTGACGACAGGAACAACCGGACGATGGCCGTGTCGCGCCGGGGTTCGAAGCCGGCACCCGAGCAGGCACGCAGCAACGAGCGGAGGTCGTCGTCACCGAGGATGGGGACCGGAACCTCGGGCAGCGTCGGCGGTGACATCTTGGCCATGGGCGACACCTCGGCCTCGCCCTCCTCCACCACCCATTTGAAGAACTGCTGGAGGCACCGGAACCGGGTGGCGGCTGTCGATGGCGACCACCGGTCGAGCTGGTCGCCGATGAAGTCCTCGACGTCGCCGCGGGTGACCTGGGCGGGGTCCAGGGTGCGCCCTGCGGCGGTCTGGTACTCGGTGAACAACCTGGCCGCCTCGGCGTAAGCCCGGATCGTCTTCGGGGACCGTCGGCGGGCCCGCAGCGAGCGTTCGAAGCTCGGGATCAGGGGCGTGAGGAGGTCGGCCACCTCATGAGGTTAGACGGTGTGCGAGCGAGGTGCTAACTTCTCAGCCGAGTCAGACCCCTCGGAAACTGTTGCTGTGTAACGGTGGAGCCCGAGAGGAGAATCGAACTCCTGACCTGCTCATTACGAGTGAGCTGCTCTGCCGTCTGAGCTACCCGGGCGTGGGCGGTCACCGTATCCGATGGGGTCTGTTGCTCGGGAACCAGTACCACGCCCGGGCGGGAGCGCCGATGGCCCGGCGATCCACCCTGGGCCGGCGTGTCCCGTCAGTTCAGCGGCGGGAGCTGGAGGGCCAGTGCAAAGAGGAGCAGCTCCTCGTTCGGGTTGCGCAGGAGGGCCTCGGCGGCCTCCTGGATGGCCGCCAGCCCGGCCAGGGCCGCAGCAAGGTCGGCGGCAACCACCAGCTCGTCGCGGTAGGTGGCGGCCAGCGACCCGAGGCCCATGCGCAGCTCGTCGGTGCGGAACCGGCGGCTCTCTCGCTTGTGCTTCTTGTCGAGGTCAGCAGCACCGGAGCCGCGTTGACCGTAGCGCTCGATGCGGGCGGCGAGATCGGCTACCTCGCGCTGATGGCGGGTGCGGAGAGGCGCCTCGGCGTCATCGATGGCAGCGCGCAGGTCGTCGATCGCGACGGTGGCAGTGGCGCCAGACCCGTCGAGGCGGCCGGGGAGGCCGCGCCAGCCGGCGAGGCGCAGGGCCAAGCGGTCATCGGTGGCCAGGAGGCGGGCTCGGTCCAGATCGCCACCGGCGAAACCGGCGGCCTCGGAGGCCCGGCCGGCGTCGACGCCGTCGGACACCAGCGCGGCGGTGATCACGTCGACCGCCAACGGTGAAAACTCCACGTTGATGCACCGCGAGGCGATCGTGACCAGTTCCGGCGGCAGGTCCTCGGCCAGGATCACGAAGAACGTCCCAGGGGTGGGCTCCTCGACCGTCTTGAGCAGCTTGGGACCGACCTTGTCGGCGATGAGGTGGAACTCGTCGAGCACCAGGACCTTGCGGCGCCCCTCGGTGGCCGACCGGCTGGCCCGCCGCACGATCTCGTCGGCTTGCTCGGCGGAGATCGCCGCGCCTGCCCGCTCCACCAGGATCAGGTCGGGGTGGGCCTCGGCCCGGGCCAGGGCCCGGGTGCGGATGGCGCCTTCGGTGTCGCCTCGCTCATCGAACTCGTACGCCAACAGGTCGCCGGCAAAGGCGCGGGCGGCCGCCCGCTTGCCTGACCCTCTCGGCCCCAGGAACAGCCAGGCGTGGACCACGTCGGGACCGGCGGCCCCCCGCAGCAGGGTCACGGCCCGGTTCTGGCCCACCACGTCGGCCCAGCCGTCGCCGGCGGCGAGGTCGACGGTGCTCACGGTCGGCGGACGGGATCGGGCGGCCATGTAGTGAGCGTTCGTGCGTCCCAGCGCAACGGTCGCGCACCACGAGCGCCAAGACCACCGCCCGCCAGGGTTGCCGCGCACGTTCGTGGGTCCCGGGGCAACGTTCGCGCCCGACAACGGTGAAGACGTGCGGTCACCGGGACCGGGCCGGGTCGGGCAGGCGAGCGGAGACGGCGGCGTCCACCCGGGCGGCGACGGCGTCGACTGTCCCAGTGCCGTCGACCACCGCCCATCGATCGGGGTCGGCGGCGGCCAGCTCGCGGTAGCCCTCGGCCACCCGGCGGTGGAACTCGTCGCCAGCGGCCTCCATGCGGTCGAGCGCTCCCGCTCCGGCCAGCCGGGCCGCAGCCACGTCGGCCGGTACCTCGAGCAGGACGACCAGGTCCGGCATCAGGCCGTCGACGGCAAAGGCGGACAGCGCAGCCACCTCGTCGGCACCAAGTCTGCGGCCGTAGCCCTGGTACGCGATCGACGAACCCACGAACCGGTCGCACACCACGTCGCGACTCCGCATCAGCGCGGGGCGGATGCGGGTGGCCACGTGGTGGGCGCGGTCGGCGGCCATGAGCAGCGCCTCGGCCCGCGAGTCGAGGTGACCGGTGCCGGGGTCGAGGAGGATGGCCCGCAGCCGGGCGCCGACCTCGGTGTCGCCTGGTTCAAAGGTCAGCTCGGCGCCCCACCGCTGGGCCAGCAACGCCGCCTGGGTGGACTTGCCCGACGCCTCGCCCCCCTCGAACACCACGAACCGGCCCACGCGGCGATGGTATCCAGCGAAGTCTCGTCGCCGGCCCGAGTCAGAAGGGGGCGTCGTCGTCGGGGGGGGTAGTGGCCTGGGCGGCCTGGTCGATCGCCTCGGTGATCTTGGCGGTGCCCGCCGACTTCTTTGCCGGCGTCTTCCGCTTGGCCGTCGCCTTCTTGGCCGGGGCTTTCCGCTTTGCTGCCGGCTTCTTCTTGACTGCGGACTTCTTCTTGGTGGCCTTCTTCTTCGACGGGCCGGCGTCTCGACGGATCTGGAGCAGCTCGGAGGCCCGCTCGTCGGTGAGGGTCTCGACCTCGTCGCCCTTGCGGAGCGAGGCGTTGGTCTCGCCGTCGGTCACGTAGGGACCGAAGCGACCGTCCTTGAGGACCATGGGCTTCTCCGACACGGGGTCGACGCCCATCTCGCGCAGGGGAGCCGCGGTGGTCTGGCCCCGTCGCTGCTTCGGCGTGGCCAGGATGGCCAGGGCTTGCTCCAGGGTCACCGCAAAGATCTGCTCCTCGTTCCCCAGCGAACGGGTTTCGGACTTTGCGGCGCCGGCCTCGTCGACGAAGTCCTTCTTCAAGTACGGCCCGTAGCGGCCGTTCATGGCCACGATCTCGGCACCGTCACCAGGATCGGCGCCGACGGTGCGGGGCAGCGACAACAGCTGGAGCGCGTCGTCGAGGGTGAGGCGCTCGAGGGTCATGGTCTTGAACAGCGAGGCCGTCCTGGGTTTGTCGGCGGCCTTGACCTTGCCGGTCTTGCCGGTGCCCTCGGGCATCTCGCCCACCTGCACGTAGGGCCCGAACCGGCCGGCCTTGGCGATCACGTCGAGGCCCGACGCCGGGTCGGTGCCCAGCACCCGGTCGCTGCTCCCGGCCGACAGCAGCTCGATCGCCTTGAACACGTCGAGCTCGTCGGGCGCCAGGTCGTCGGGGATCGACGCTGACTCGTCGCCCTTCTTGAGGTAGGGGCCGAACTTGCCCGGCTTGACCAGGATCTCCTCGCCCTCGGGCGTGACGAAACGGCCGACGACGTTGATCTCGGCCGGGTCGATGTCGTCCTTGCCCCGCTCCACCAGCAGCTTCAGGCCGGGCGAGCCGGGGTCGGCATCGGCCAGCTCCGCGGTGGGCTCACCAGCTGCGTCGCCGAACCAGAAGGTGTTGAGCCACGGCTCGCGCGAGATCTGGCCGTGGGCGATGCCGTCGAGCTCGTCCTCCATGCGGGCGGTGAAGGCGTAGTCGACCACGTCGCCGAAGTGCGCCTCCAAGAGCTTGATGACCGCGAACGCGGTCCACGTGGGCACCAGCGCGGTGCCCTTCTTCCACACGTAGCCCCGGTCCATGATGACCTGCATGATCGACGCGTAGGTGGAGGGCCGGCCGATGCCGAGCTCCTCCAGCCGCTTCACCAGCGACGCCTCGGTGTAGCGCGACGGCGGCGACGTGGTGTGGCCCTTGGCCTCCAGGCCCGGCGTGGGCAGCGACTGGTCAACGGTGAGCACCGGCAGCAGGGTCTCCCGGTCGTCGAGGGCGCCGTCGGGATCGTCGCTGCCCTCCACGTAGGCCCGGAGGTAGCCGGGGAAGGTGATGGAACGACCCGACGCACCGAAGGTGGCGTCACGGCCGTCGGAGGTGTTGGCGCCGATGCGCACCGAGACCGACTGGCCCCGAGCGTCGACCATCTGGGAGGCGACGGTGCGCTTCCAGATCAGCTCGTAGAGGCGTAGGGCGTCGGCGCGCAGCTCGCCCCGGAGCGACTCGGGCGTGCGGAACGACTCCCCCGCCGGGCGGATGGCCTCGTGGGCCTCCTGGGCGTTCTTGACCTTGCGGTCGTAGGTGCGGGGCCGGTCGGGCACGTACTCGGCGCCGTAGAGCTGGCGGGCCTGGGAGCGCGCTGCGTTGAGCGCCGTCTCCGACAGCGTGGTGCTGTCGGTGCGCATGTAGGTGATGTAGCCGTTCTGGTACAGGTCCTGGGCCACCCGCATCACCTGGGCCGAGCTCATGCGCAGCTTGCGGCCCCCCTCCTGCTGGAGGGTGGAGGTCATGAACGGCGCCTTGGGACGGGAGCTGAACGGCTTCTCCTCCACCGAGCGCACGGCGTAGCTCGAACCGGCCAGGGCCTCGACCAGGCCTCGCACTGCCGGTTCGTCGAGCACCACCACGTCCCGCGTGAGGTTTCCGGTGTCGTCGAAGTCGCGACCGCTCGCCACCCGGGTGCCGTCGACGGCCACCAGGGTCGCGGTGAAAGGCGGGTCGGTGGCGAAGGCGGCATCGAGGTCCCAGTAGTCAGCGGAGTGAAACGCGATGCGTTCCCGCTCGCGCTCCACCACCAGCCGCACCGCCGGGCTCTGCACCCGACCGGCGGACAAGCCGGCGTTGACCTTGCGCCAGAGGACCTCGGAGACGGGGTAGCCGAAGAGGCGGTCGACGATGCGGCGGGTCTCTTGGGCGTCGACCAGGCCCTCATCGATGTCACGCCAGTTCTCGACGGCGTGCTCGATGGCCGAGCGGGTGATCTCGTGGAACACCATTCGCTTCACCGGCACCTTGGGCTTGAGCACCTGCAGGAGGTGCCAGGAGATGGCCTCGCCCTCGCGATCCTCATCCGTGGCCAGGTAGAGCTGGTCGGCGTCGGCCAGCAGCGCCTTCAAGCGCCGGATGACGTCCTTCTTCGACGCGTGCACTTCGTAGGTAGGCGTGAAGTGGTGGTCGACATCGATGTTGAGGCCCTTGGAGGGCAGGTCTCGGATGTGCCCGACCGACGACTCGACGTGGAAGTCGTCGCCGAGGAACCCCGCGATGGTGCGCGCCTTGGCAGGAGACTCGACGATGACGAGGGGCTTGGGCACGCGCTGTAGAGAACGACATGGCGCCGCCTCGTGTCAACAACGCCCGCCCCCGCTCACCGACCCGACCAGCCCTGAACTGGGGCGGGGGTGGCTGGGTGGTCGGGTCAGCCGGGCGACGTGGTCCGGGCGGCGCGCAGGGGGGCGGTGGCGAACTCGGCCATTCCCGCCGCGAAGTCGACCCGGGCATGGAAGCCGAGAAGGTCGGCGGCCCGTTGGGGGGAGGCGGTGACGTGGCGCACGTCGCCCAGGCGGTAGGCCCCGGTCACCACGGGTGGCGGTCCGCTCATGGCCTCGGCCAGGGTCCGGGCCAGGTCGCCCACGGTGTGGGGCACGCCGCTGGCCACGTTGCACGCACCGACCACCGGCTCGGGGGCGGTGAGGGCGGCGAGGTTGGCGGCGGCCACATCGGCCACGTGGACGAAGTCGCGCCGCTGACCCCCGTCCTCGAACACCTGGGGCGCCTCGCCCCGTTCGAGCGCCGAGCGGAAGATGGCCGCCACCCCGGCGTAGGGCGTGTCGCGCGGCATCCGGGGTCCGTAGACGTTGTGGTAGCGCAGCGAGGTCACGGCCACGCCGGTTTCACGACCGAACACCGACGCCAGGTGCTCTTGGTGGAGCTTGGTGGCGGCATAGGTGTTGCGGGGATCGGCGGGTGCGTCTTCGTCGACCAGCTCCGGGAGGAGGGGGCGGGCGCAGTGCGGGCACGGCGGCTCGAAGCGGCCGGCATCGAGCTCGGCCACCGAGCGGGCAGCGGGACGGACGGGCCCGTGCTCGGCGCAGCGGTAGGCCCCCTCGCCGTAGACCACCATGCTCGACGCCAGGACCAGGCGGCCGGCGAACCCGACGCGGTGCAGCGCCCACAGCCCGACCGCAGTGCCCACGTCGTTGTCGTCGACGTAGCCGCGCACGTCGGCCGGACTGACCCCCAAGCCCACCCGGGCGGCCTGGTGGGAGACGGCGTCGACGCCGGCCAGCGCCTCGACCCAGGCGTCGGGGTCGCGCACGTCCGCGTGGATGTAGTTGGCGGCGGGGTTCCGGTAGTCGGGATCGACGGCGTGGACGTGGCCGGCCACCGAGTCGAGCACGACCACCTCGTGGTCCAGGGCGACGAGGTCGTCGACCAGGTGCGAGCCGATGAAGCCGAGGCCGCCGGTGACGAGGATGCGCAACGGGCTCTCCTACCAGGGGGTGCGGATGGTGGATTCGATGGCCACGGCCAGGGCGACCTGGGCGGCCAGCAGGACCGGGACCAACCGGGGGGTGCGGGCCCGGTCTGCGGTTGCGCGCGAGGTGGTGGCCAGGGAGACGGCAGCGAGGGATCCGGTCGCAAGGAGGATCCAGGGTGCGAAGGGGAGCCAGATGCGCTCGACCTCGCCCTTGGACAGGCCCGACAGGTCGGCGCCGATCACGGCGACCACGGCCGTCAGCACCAGCAGGGCCAGACGGCGATCGCGCAACCGGGCCAGGCCCACCGCGGCCGCCGGGCCCAGGCACAGGGCAAACGCCGCCGGGTTGCCGAGGAAGGTGAAGAAGCCACGAGGCCGAACCGCGGCGATGCCGTCGTCGTAGCGGACTCGGGTGGCGGCCAGGCCGTCGAACCACCAGAAGCCGGCCAAGCCGGCGCCGCCCACCACCAGCACCCCGCCCAAGGCCGCCCACGCCAGCACCGACCACCGTCGGTAGTACGAGGCCACCGCCACCGGGATGAGGATCAGCGGCACCAACCCGTAGCTGATCTCGACCCCCGCCCCGAACACGGCTCCGCCGGCCAGCGCGGTCAACGCCACCCGCCGGGCGGACCACGTCGAACGCCCTGCGGCAGCACCGGTACCGTCCGTCGTACCCAAGCGGCCAACCGGGGGCGAGTCCCCAGTTGCCGCGCCCGGCGCGAGCGGGCGGTCCGTCGTGTCCGCCGCTCCGACCGACCGCGCGAGGTCGCGACCAGCGGCCACCACCACCAGGGCGACGGCCACGGCGCCGACGGCGGCGAAGAGGGCATCGGCAGAGGTCGCGGTCCAGATCGCTGCGGGACCGAGCACCAGGAACGGCGCCGCCTGCCGAGCTACCACTTCACCGGCCACCGCTCGACCAGCGATGAGCACGGCGGGAGCCGTCACCGCGCTGGCGGCGAGGAGGAAGGCCACCGCCCCCCTCGGGCCGTCGAGGCCGATCCGGTCGAGGCCGACGAACACCAGCGTGGCACCCAGCGGATGGCCCTGGACGTGGGTGGGGTAGCCAGCCAGGACGTCGGGATCGGTGAAGGTGTCGACGAAGCGGGCAGCCCCGATCTCGTCGAACTCGTCCACCACGGCCACGTACTCGTGGCGGTTGGCCATGCTCCGGTCGATGGCCCCGGGTCCTCGCACCAGCACCAGGGCCAGGCCCCACGCCATGGCCACCAGGGCCATGGCGGCGAGCAACCAGCGCCACCGCAGCCGGGCGCACAGCCAGGGCAGGGCGATAGCCAGCACCAGCCCGGCCGCCAGGACCCAGGGCCCAACCGGTAGGAACCGCGGAACGGCGCCGCCCATCAGGGGAACGGACCGGACGCTCCACGCCTCGGCGGAGGGTCGGCCGACCCAGCGGGCCACCACGACCAACGCCACCCATGCAGCCAGGGCCACGGCAACGCCGACAGGACCAGAGTGACGATCGGTCCCGCCCGGACCGCGAGCCTCGGGGGCGGCCCCGTGGCCCACCATCACGGAGCCGTCGGTGGCTCCGGGTACCGTCACCGGCCATGCCTGACGTGGTGTTGCCCGTGCTCGACGAGATCGCCGCGGTCCGCGACGTCCTGGCCGCCATGCCGTCGGGCTACCGGCCCATCGTGGTGGATAACGGCTCCACCGATGGCTCGGGCGACGCCGCGCGAACGGCTGGGGCGCTGGTGGTGGTGGAGCCCCGGCGCGGCTTCGGCGCAGCATGCTGGGCCGGGCTGCAGGCGGCCACCGCAGAGGTCGTGTGCTTCATGGACTGCGACGGCTCGTTGGACCCGCGCGACCTGCAGCTCGTGGCCGACCCGGTGCTGGCCGGCGCCGCCGACCTGGTGTTGGGCCAACGCATCGCCGAGCGGGGGGCCTGGCCGCCGCATGCCCGGGTGGCCAACCGCTACCTGGCCCGCCGGGTGCGTCGTTCCACGGCGCTCGACCTCAGCGATCTCGGTCCCATGCGGGCCACCCGGCGCCAGGACCTGCTGGACCTGGGCATGGTGGACCGGCGCTTCGGCTGGCCGCTCGAGATGGTCCTGCGCGCCGCGGCCGCCGGCTGGCGGGTGACCGAGACGCCCGTGCCCTACCGACCGCGAGTGGGTCGCTCCAAGGTGACCGGGACCGTCCGGGGCACGATGCGCGCGGTGCGCGACATGAGCACGATCCTGCGCGACGCCTGACCGCCGGGGTCCCCGGGCGATCATCCGTTGAGCGGCAGGCGGATCGTGAAGCAGCAGCCGTCGACCTCGTTGGCCACGTCGATCGCTCCCCGGTGCGCCTCCACCAGGCCTCGCGCGATGGCCAGCCCGAAGCCTCCACCGCCGTCGCCGGGCGTGCGGGCCGCGTCGCCCCGGAAGGCCAGGTCGAACACCCGATCGACGTCGGCAGGCGGCATACCGCCGCACCCGTCCCGGACCGACAGGACGGCGTGGCCGTCCTCGGTGCCGGCCTCCACCCTCACCTGACCGCCGCGTGGCGTGTTGCGGATGGCGTTGTCGAGCAGGTTGTGGATCACCCGGGCCAGGTCCGGGACCGATGCCGCCACCTCGGGCGCCGGCTCGTGGAGCTCGCCTTCGAGCACCACGCCGCGGGCGTCGGCCACCGCGCCGCTGGCCGCGATGGCGTCGGACACCAGGTCGGCGAGACCGACGCGCTGCAGGTCGAGGTCGAGCACGCCGGCCTGGATGCGGCTCAGCTCGAAGAGGTCGTCGACGAGCTGGCTGAGCCGCTCGGTCTCGTGATGGATGGTGCGGTGGTAGCGGGCCACGGTGGCCGGGTCGGTCACCACCTGGTCCTCCAGGGCCTCGACCATGGCGCGGATGCCCGAGAGCGGCGTGCGCAAGTCGTGCGACACCCAGGCGACCAGCTCCCGGCGCGACGCCTCCATGGCCCGCTCGCGGGCGCGGGCCGCTTCGAGGCTGGTCCAGGTGGATGCCAGCTGGTCGGCCACGTCGGCCAACTCGGCCGGGAGTTGCACCCGGGGCTTGCCGGGCTCGCCGGCGGCGATCTGTTGCGACAGGTGCTGAAGCTCGACCGAGGCCCGGCCGAGGTGCCCCGCCAGCACCAGTGCGGCGACGGCGGCCGCGGTGCCACCGGCGGCCAGCACCACCAGCAGCGCTCGCAGGTCGTGGGTGGACACGAACATGGCGTTGGCGGCCAGGAGGGCCCCGGCCAGCGTTCCGGTGACGGCCGTGACCGCGATGACCGAGACCTGCACGGCCAGCGGCCGGGTGCGCACCGAGAGGCCGAGCGCAGCACCCACCCCGGCGGCCAGAGCAGCCCCGGCTACGGCCAGGGTGGTGAGCACCAACGCATCGTGGAGCGGCGACCGCAGGAACAGCGCGGCGGCCACCGTGAGGCCGGCGCCCACGGTGAGGACGAGCGCATAGGCGCGCCTGTAGGCCCGAGGGTGCTTCACGGTTCCCACCGGTACCCCACGCCCCACACCGTCGCCAGGTGCACGGGCACCGACGGGTCGAGCTCGACCTTCTCCCGGAGCCGGCGCATGTGGACCGTGATCGTGGACGTATCGCCATAGCGAGTGCCCCAGACCCGTTCGAGCAGCTCCTCGCGACGGAACGCCCGCCGAGGGTGGCGCACCAGGAACACCAACAGCTCGAACTCGCGGGCCGTCAGCGGCAGGATCTTCCCGTCGCGGCGGGCCTCGTGGGCGACCACGTCGATCTCCACCGGGCCGGCGTCCAGGTTGGCGGTGCCGGCCAGCACCGGGTCGAGCGGCTCGGTGGCCCGCCGGAGCACCGCCTTGATCCGGGCCACCAGCTCGCGCGGCGAGAACGGCTTGGCGACGTAGTCGTCGGCTCCCAGCTCGAGGCCCACGATGCGGTCGGTCTCGTCGCCCTTGGCGGTGAGCATCACCACCGGGACCGGAGCAAGGGACTGCAACCGGCGGCACACCTCCAGCCCGTCGAGGCCCGGGAGCATGAGGTCGAGGACCACCAGGTCGGGAGGGTCCGCCAGGGCGGCCGCCAACCCCTCGTCCCCGTCGCCCTTGACCTCCACGATGCAACCTTCGCGCTGGAGGTACGCCGCCACCACCTCGGCCACGTTGGGATCGTCCTCGATGACCAACACCCGTTGGCGTTCGAGCGATGTCACCCCGACACCTTACGAGCGGGGTTGCGTCGCATCGTCGTCGTGGTCTGTTCCCCACCCTGTAACCCGCCGGTCTTCTGCCGAGGCGGCCAGCGGGCATGCTTGAGCGGTGCAACTCCTCATCGTGGCCAAGCGGCCGGAACCTGGGCGGGCCAAGACCCGTCTCATCCCGGCGTTCGGCCCCGAGGGATCGGCATCGCTGGCCGCGGCGGCACTGGCCGACACGTTCGACGCCGCCCGGGCTTCAGGGGCCGACCGGATGGTGGTGTCGTTCGACGGTGACCCGACCGGCGTCGTCCCCAACGACTTCGAGGTGGTCCCGCAGCGGCACGGGGATCTGGCCGAACGCCTGGCCGGGGCCTGGGCCGCGGTCGATGGTCCCGCCCTGCAGATCGGGATGGACACCCCTCAGCTGACCGGTGACGACCTCGCCTCCGCCTTCTGCACTCTCGAGGCCAACGGGACCGACGCCGTCCTGGGCCTGGCCGACGACGGTGGCTGGTGGGCCATCGGGCTCCGCCAGCCGGCCGACGTCTTCGCCGGCATCGCCACCAGCCGCCCCGACACCGGGCGTCGCCAACTCGCCCGTCTCCACGATCTTGGCCTGGTCACCTCCCTCCTGGCCCAGTTCCGAGACGTCGACCTGCCCGCCGACGTCGCCGCGGTGGCTGGCGCCGCACCTGGCACCCGCTTCGCCATGGTCGCCGCCGAGCTCGCCGACCTTGCGCTCGTCGCCGGTCCGCAGGCCCGCTGATGAGCCCCACCGCGCTTCGCGAGTTCGATCGCGTCATCTCGCAGACCGTCACCGGCCCCGTCACCCCGGCCGACGTGGCTGGTCCCGACGGAGGCGGCGAGGAGCTCCGCACCCTGCTGTGCGGTCGCGACGGCACCATCATCTCCCTCGACGTGCCCAGCTGGTCGGCCGAAGCCGACGCCCTCGAACGGCGCCGCCTGGCCGGCCTCACCGGTCCCGTGCTCGACATCGGGTGCGGACCGGGCCGCCTGGTGGTGGCCCTGGCCGAGCAGGGCGTCCCGGCCATGGGGGTCGACGCCAGCCCGGTGGCGGTCGGCCTGGCCCTCGAACGTCACGCCGCCGCCCTGGTGCGCTCGGTGTTCGACCCTCTTCCTGGCACCGGTCGCTGGCGCAGCGCCCTGCTCTTCGACGGCAACATCGGGATCGGCGGAGACCCGCTCCGACTCCTGCATCGGGTGGCCGAACTGCTGGCCACCGGGGGCCGGGCCCTGGTGGAGACCGCCCGACCCGGGATGGCGCTGCACCGGTTCTCGGCCCGGGTGGAGCGCGGCGACGCCGCGTCGGGGTGGTTCCCGTGGGCCTGCGTCGACGCCGACGCCCTCATCCCGCTCGCCCACCAGGCCGGCCTGCACGTCGACTCGGTGTCCGACGAGGAGGGCCGCTGGTTCGTGGACCTCGTCCGCCGGTCCGAGACGTGACTGCCACGGGCGTCGCGGCCGCCCAGGGTCGAAGGGAGCCGGAGCCCTCGATCGCGGGCGTCGGCGCCCGTTACGGATCGGACCTGCACGACACCACGGTCGCTGCCGTGCTCGGCATCGCCCTCGGCGTCGCCTTCACGACCTGTTTCGTCACTGGCCTGCTGTCGCACCTGATCCAGGATCCGCCGGGGTGGTTCGTGTGGCCGTCGCGCCCGGCCGGCCTCTACCGGATCACCCAGGGCGTGCACGTCGCCACCGGCCTGGCGTCGATCCCCTTGCTGGCGGCCAAGATCTGGGTGGTCGCCCCGGCGTTCTGGACGTGGCCGCCGGTCAAGGGCGTCGCCCACGCCATCGAACGGGTCATGCTCTTGCCCCTCGTCGGTGGCGGGGCCTTCATGCTGGTGAGCGGGACCTTCAACACCTTCCAGTGGTACCCCTGGGAGTTCTCCTTCACCAAGGCTCACTACTGGGTGGGCTGGATCACCATCGGTGGGCTGGTGGCCCACATCGGCGCCAAGGCGAAGGTCACCCTGGCTGCGACACGAGAGTTGCGGTCGTCGGACGGTGCGGCGTCACGTGAAGGGCGCGACCTCGGCGGTGACCTGGTGGGTCGGGCCGGGTCGGTCGACCGGCGCTGGTTCCTGGGCGGCGTGGCCGCGGCGTCGGGTGCCATCACCCTGGCCACCCTGGGCCAGACGGTGGGACCGCTGCGTCGGGTGTCGGTGCTCGCTCCTCGCGACCCGGCCATCGGCCCCCAGGGCCTCCCGGTGAACAAAACGGCCGACGAAGCGCGGATCACCGACGAGCTGGTGGGAGACGACTACCGCCTGCGCATCACCGGGCGCGTCGGCACCCCCCTGGAGCTCACCCTGGCCGACCTGGCAGCCATGCCCCAGCGCAGCGCCACCCTGGCCATCGCCTGCGTCGAGGGGTGGAGCGCCTCGGCCACCTGGCGAGGCGTCTCGCTGCGCGACCTGCTGGCCATGGCTGATGCCGAGCCCGACGCTGGGTTGCGCATCGCCTCGCTGCAGACCGGCGGCCTGTACCGGACAAGTGAGGTGACCGCGACCCATGCCGCCGACCGCGACACCCTGCTCGCCCTCCAACTCGACGGTGAGCCGCTGGCTCTGGACCACGGGTACCCACTGCGCCTCATCGGTCCCAACCGCCCCGGGGTCATGCAGACCAAGTGGGTCAGCGAGATCGAGGTCCGGTGACCGATGCCGCAGCCGCCTCCTCCGCACCGGCTAGGACGGACACCGAGGCGTCGAGGTTCGGCCCCGCCTTCTGGGTGGGCATGGTCGTGGGGGTCGCCGTGGTGGCCTTCGGGGCCATGAACCTGGTAGAGGTCCAACGGCCACGGTTGCCGTCGATCGGTCGGTGGTTCGTCGGCGGTGCCCTGGCCCTCGACCTGATCCTCGTGCCGGTGGCCGCCGCGGTCGGGGTGCTGCTCCGGCGCGTCGTCCCCGACCTCGCCTGGCCCCCGGTCCGAGCGGCGCTGCTGGCCAGTGCCGTGCTGGTCGCCTTCTCGCTGCCGCTCATCTTGGACAAGGGCGGCCGGCCCGACAACGCGTCGTTGCGCCCGCGTGCCTACGAGTCCGGGCTGGCATGGGCCCTGCTCGCGGTCTGGCTGGTGGCCGGCCTGGCGGCCGCAGCACGAATGCGTGCCCACCGCTCCGCCACCGTCGAAGACGCCTGAGGGACCGATCGTGGGCGGGCTCGACGCCACCCGCGTGCGCGGCACCACCGTGATGGTGGGCGTGCCCACCCTCGACGACCGCTCGTGTACCCGTTTCCGGCCCTGCTGGCGGCGTGGCGCAAGAACCTCCTCGGCTGCCTCCTCGGGAGCTGCAACTCCCGACGCGGCATCCCCCGCCTGGTGGCATTGGCCCAGGCCGGCCGCCTCGACCTGAAGGCCTCATCACCAACCGTCGCCCGATGGCCGACATCAACGGGGCCTTTGACGACCTCCGCACTGCCACCGGCGTCCGCACCGTCGTCGGATCTAGCCCGCCGTGACCCGCGGAGCCGGGCCGGGGACTGGTGCCCAAGGTCCGGGGTAGGCCGGCGCCCATGGCCCACTACGTGATCCGCGTCCGCTCGCCGAAGCCCGCCGACGAGGTCTTTGCCTACCTGGCCGATCTGCGGAACTTCCCGGACTGGGACCCGGGGACGACGTCGGCCAAACAGGTCGACGGTGACGGACCGGCAGTGGGTGCCCGCTACGAGCTCGAGGCTTCGAGATCCACCTTCTGCTACGAGGTCGAGCGCTACGAACCGCCATCGAAGATCGTCGCCCGGGCGCCCAAGAGCTGGATCTCATCACTAGACACCATCACCGTCGAGCCCGAAGCCGGCGGTTCACTGGTGACCTACGACGCCGAGTTGACCCTCACGGGTGGGCTCAAGTTCGGCGACGCCCTCCTGCAACTCGTGTTCAACCGCATCGGTTCCAAGGCCGCCGACGGCATGGCCAAGGCCCTCGACGGCACCCGCCTCTGAGCGTCGGCCAGGTCCACGGCGCGCGAATCTGCCGCAGGGTGCGGCCAAACGCTCCCGGAACACCGGCGTCTGAACTGGGCCACCGTTCTGGGCGTCGATGTGCCGCAGGGTGCGGCCAAACACGCCCGGAACAGGGTCGAGAGCACCCCGAGCAGGTCTTGGCCGGCGCCGCGATGTCGGCCGAGGTTCAGGCGGCGAGGGGGCGGCCGGAGGTGTCGACGGGTGTCGGTTGCGGGACGAGATCGAGCGGGGCGCGTTCGACGTGGGGTGCTGGCGCTGGTCCGGTCCACGGCAGCGCCAGCCGACAGATCTTGGCCACGACCGACCCGAACTGCTTCGCCAGGCCACCGGTGTTGTATGGCAGGTCGTAGCGCTCGCAGATCCCCCGGACCTCGACGGCCATCTCGGGGTAGCGGTGGGCCGGGATGTCCGGGTAGAGGTGGTGCTCGATCTGGTGGCTCAGGTTGCCGCTCAGGGTGTGGAACGCCTTGCCGCCGCTGATGTTGGCCGAACCGAGGAGCTGGCGGAGGTACCAGCCGCCACGGGTCTCCTCGGCGGCCTCCTCCTTGGTGAAGGTGGCCACGCCGTCGGGGAAGTGGCCGCAGAAGATGATCGTGAACGACCACAGGTTGCGGGTCAGGTTGGCCGCGGCGTTGCCGACGAAGGTGAGCGGCGCCGACGGGCCGGTGAGCAGGGGGAACAGCACGTAGTCCTTGAGGGTTTGGCTGCGGAGCTTCTTCACCATCTCGGCGCGCAGGTCAGCCATCTCGGCCCAGGTCCGCTTGCCGCTGACCAGGTTGTCGACCTCCAGGTCATGGAGCATCACCCCGTACTGGAAGAACGTGGCCAGCAGGAGGGCGGCAACCGGGTTGGCCAGGTCGGTCGGCTTCCACGGTTGGTTCTCGTCCATGCGCAGGACGCCGTAGCCGATGTCGCGGTCCTCGCCGACCACGTTGGTGAAGGTGTGGTGGCGGTAGTTGTGCGAGTGGCGCCACTGGTCGCCGGGGCAGGCAGTGTCCCACTCGAAGGTGTTGCCGTCATAGGCCGGGTCCTGCAGGAAGTCGTACTGGCCGTGCATCACGTTGTGACCGATCTCCATGTTGTCGAGGATCTTGGCCAGCGACAGCGCAGCCACGCCCCCGACCCAGGCCGGCGGAAGGAAGCCGGCGAAGAGCAGGGCCCGGCCCGCCACCTCCAGGCCACGCTGAGCCCGGACCACCTTCTCGAGGTACTCCCGGTCGCGCTCGCCGAGGTCGGCGACGGTGCGGCGGCGGAGCTCGTCGAGCTCCTCACCGAAGGCGTCGATCTGGGCAGGGGTCAGGTGGTCGATGGGGTTGGGCACGGTGGTGCTCCTTCGTCGGGGGGATCGTTCGGGGGTGGGCCGCCGCGGTCCTGCGACGTGCAGCGACCGGGGCGGAATGGCGGGAGCAAATCAATACGGCCAGGCGGTCCTGCGACGTGCGGCGACCTGGGTGGGATGGCGGGAGGAATGAAGACGGTCAAAGGTCCACGGTGACGTCACCGCAGGGCACCGACACGCACAGGCGGACCGGTTCGGCGTCGGCGTGCGACTCCCGGCCGGTTGTCAGGTTGCGGACGACGCCGGCCGTCTTGGTGGTGGTGCAGGTACCGCAGATGCCTCGACGGCAGCCGAACTTCGGGGTGAGGCCGGCGGCCTCGGCCGTCTCCAGCAGCGTGCCAGTGGCCCCGGCGGTGATCCGGGACCGGCCGAAGGCCACTGCGCCGTGGCCGGTGTCGAGTGCCGGGTCGATGGGAGGCGGGCCGAAGCGCTCGAGGTGGATGTGACCGGACAAGCCGAGCGACGCGAAGTGACCCTCCACCGAGGCCATCAGCGGCGCCGGCCCGCACAGGAACACCTGCGCAGCAGCCGGGTCGGCGGTGACGGCGGCCAGGTGCTCGGCCCCGAAGAAGCCGGTGAGATCGCCGGCGCCGGGCTCGTCGGTGAGGCCGAGCAAGAGCCGGCCCTGCGGGAGGGCGGCGGTGAGCGTGCGCAGCTCGTCGACGTAGCACACGTCCCCTGCCGTGTAGCCGTAGTGCACGAACGTGACGAGACCCTGGTGGCCTTCGTCGACCAGGGCACGCAGCATCGACAGGACCGGCGTGATGCCACTGCCGCCACTGACGAACAGCAGGTCACCGGAGCGGTCGGCAGGCTCGGGCAGGACGAAATCGCCTCGAGCCTCCGACAGTCGCAGGACCAAGCCGGGCTGGGCGGAGGTCACCAGGTGTCGGCTGACCCGGCCGGTCGGGTTGGCCTTCACGGTGAGCTCGAGGGTGCCGTCTTGACGGTGGGGCGACCCAGCCAGGCTGAAGCAGCGCTCGTGGACCACGCCGTCGATGTCGACGCCCACCGCCACGTGCTGCCCGGCCCGGAAACCCACCCAGGTGTCGTTGGGCCGGAGGGTCAGGGTGACGGTGCCCTTGGTCTGGCGAACGACCGAGGTGACCTCGGCTCGGGTCTCTCGCACCACCCACCGGGGATCGACCAGTTCGAGGTAGCGGTCGACGCCGTGAGGTGCGGTCAAGCGGTCGACCAGGTCGGAGGCCAGGGCGCGGCGCACCAGTCCTCGTGGGCGGCGGGGGCGACTCGGTGACATGACGGCGGCCATGGGTCCTCCTGGACATCGAGTGAACAACTGTTCACCAGAATACGGTGCGGTCAGGAGAATGATCAAGGGGCATGGGTCACATCCCGTGCAGGTATGGGCAGACGACCCTCTTCACCGGGGTCCACTGTTGGCGAGGCCGGTGGGAAGGTTGTAGAGGGTGGTGAACGACCGTCTACAATGGGCCCATGACCCGACCACGCTCCGGGGTCCCGTCGAGCCGAGCGGCCGACAAGAGCCGAACTCGGCGGGCGCTGCTCGACGGTGCCCTCGGGCTGCTGGAGGACCGCACGCTCGACAACCTCGCCATCCGCGAGGTGACCCGGGCCGCCGGCGTGGCGCCGGCGGCCTTCTACCGGCACTTCGAGCGCATCGACGACCTCGGCCTGGTGCTGGTCGACGAGGCCTTCACCACGCTGCGCCAACTGATGCGCGGTGCCCGCGACGACGTCGGTGCCGCCGAGGACATGATCAAGCAGTCGGTATCGGTGCTGGTCCGCCACGTCCACGACAACCGGGCCCACTACCGCTTCATCGCTCGAGAGCAGTACAGCCCGGTCACGTCGGTACGTCTGGCCATCCGGCGGGAGATCCGGCTCTTCGCCACCGAGCTGGCCACCGATCTGGCTCGCCTACCGGTGGTCAACACCTGGCCCACCACCGACCTGGTGATGCTGGCCGACCTCATCGTGGGCCTGATGGTCGACACCTCCAAGCGCTTGCTCGACGTGATCGAAGAAGCCCCCGAGCGCGAACCCGAGGTGGTGGCCGACACCGAACGCCGCCTCCGCTACCTCACCTACGGCGCCACCGCCTGGAAGCCGAAGCGCTGAGCCGGGTGCAGTTCGCACCGGAGAGCGGTCACAACTGCACGCGCCTTCATCGCTCGACCCGACCCTGTGACAGCCGCGTGCAGTTCGCACCGGAGAGGGGTCACGCCTTCACGCGCCTTGACGGGGCTCGCTCGTGATCGCGTGAGCGGGATCACGTCGACGCGCGCAACGCCCCCTCCGCCTCGTCGTCGGTCGGGCCCGAGACCGGTACCAGGTGAAAGACGCGGAGGTCACGGCCGCTGCTGCGGACGTAGTCGTCGTACGCCGGCCACACGGCGGTCAGGCGGGGCCAGACCTCGGCCTTGGCGGCGTCGTCGAGCAGGACCGCCCGCACCTCGGTGGTGGCTCGCTGATACGAGCCGGTGGCCGCCGGCTCGGCGAGGAGGTTTCCGGTCCAGGCCGGGTGGCGTTCCCGACCGAAGTTGGAGCCCACCACCCACCAGCCACCATCGTCGTCAGGGGCGCAGGCGAGCGGCGTGTCTCGGGCCAGGCCCGAGGTCCGTCCTGTGGTGGTGAGGAGCAGGCTGGGCACCAAGGCTCGGCTCAGGATCACCCGACCGCCGGTGAGTCGGTGCAGCGCCTTGTCCAGCGGCGGCACGACCGTAGGGGCGACCCGCCGAAAGGCGACGCTGGTGGCCACCGTCCGGGTGGCTCGCCCGATCGGGCCGGCGACCGAGAACAGGGCCATGCGCTTCTCCTTCGTGTCGCCAGGATGATGGAGTACCGATGGCCCGCTGTGCCGGGTCAGTGCTTGCGCTGACGGCGGAGGAGAGCACCGATGAGGGCCCCGACGACCGCGGTGGCCAACAGCACGAGGATCAGCGGGGCCTCGGTCTCGGTGAAGAGGAAGTTGACCTCGGTCTTCTCGGTGTTGGCCAGTGCGAAGGCGACCACCGCTATGACCAGCACGATCGCCGGCACCAACCGGGCCACATCGCCGGCCGATCGGCCGCTCCCTGAGTGGCCGTTGCCGTGACCTTGGTCGCTGTTACCTGGGCCGTCGTTCAAGGTCATGGTTGGTCCCCGCTTCGGTAGCCACACGTCGTCGCTCGCATGCCTACCCCCGCCACGGTCGGATGCGCGCGTTTCAATTGAGACCGGGTCGATCGGGCGGAAGACCAGCCGACGCGTGGACCTCAGTAGGACCCTCGGCCCGATGCGGTGTAGCGGCCGAGTCCGCTCGAACGCTCGGGACCGGACCGTCCTGCGAGGAGGCTGCCGTGGAGACGAGGCTCGCCGACACTCCTTGCTGGTGAGCCTCCTCGTCGACCTGCTCCGGCACCGGTCGTAGCTTCGGAGCAGCGGGAGACCAAGGCCGCAAGTTCTGCGCGGTGGTCTCATAGAACGCCTCAAGCACGCCGAGGACCGAACCGATGAACGATCCTCGGCCCTTGCCTCGCTTACCGCCCATGGGGGCGGCTAGGACCAGGCGGAACGCTCGGATCTCCTTCCGCTGATCGGCGATCAACAGGGTCGGGTTCGCTCGGGCATCCTTGAGGAGTTCGGATGCGGCTATCGACCGCCCGCTCACGACGTAGGTGTCGATGCGGAGATCGTCGGGCGCTTCCTTGAGCTGCCGGATCAGCCAGTTCACTCGGGTCGCCGAGCGACCTGGGTTTGTTGCGTCTGTGGATCGCGAGGCGCGCCTCGACGAGGCAGACTCCCCTTGCAGTTCAGATGGCAGGCCCAAGTTCGTCGAATGCAGCCTCGGCGGTCAGTCCCTGGAGCTCGTCGATGCCGAGTTCGTA